>OFCH01000184.1_pt1 | contig 26489 bp, 25 predicted proteins | sample 1520771 | NCBI WGS metagenome assembly OFCH01 (sample SAMEA2699034, study PRJEB24076) | metagenome | biome: Human gut stool | place: Spain | collected 2012-10-23 | reverse complement strand
CGTGCAGCGGATGATGGGTTGCCATCAGCAGGGTCATGCCGTTTTGGCGAAGTTCACGTAGCGTGTCGAGCAGGCGAATCTGATGGCCAAAGTCGAGGCTTGAGGCGGGTTCATCCAACAGCAACAGCCGCGGCCGCTGCGCCAGTGCGCGGGCGATAAGCGCCAACTGGCGTTCGCCACCGCTCAGCGTGGCCCAGTTCCTGGTTGCGAGATGGGCAATGCCGAGCGTCTCCAGCTGGGCTAAGGCGATATGGTGTTCGCTCTTGATTGGTTGGGAAAAGGTGCCGATGTAGGGGCTTCGTCCCATCAGGACCATCTCCAGCACGCTAAAAGCGAAGGCTCCGTCGTGGGCCTGTGGCACCCAGGCGACGGCGCGCGCACGGTCACGAGGGGTCATTTGTGCGATGGCGATGCTGTCTATCAGAATCTGACCAGAGAGCAGGGGAAGGAGCCCGAGAATACTGCGCATCAGCGTGGTTTTGCCGCTGCCATTGGCGCCCAGCAGACAGCATACCGAGCCAGACGTCAGAGAAAATGACACTTCGCGAAGAACCGGGCGTCCCGGGTAACCCACGCTGGCATGCTGAATCGTAAGCCGTGTCATGGGCGGTTTCCTCGCAGCAGCAGCGCCAGAAAGAACGGCGCGCCGACAAATGAGGTCAGAATTCCCAGCGGGATCTCGGTTGCACTCAGCCCGCGAGCCAGGGTATCGGTGAAGAGCAGCAAGATTGCGCCGATCCCCATTGCCACCGGCAGCAAACGCTGGTGATTACTGCCGGTCAGCAGGCGTCCGGTATGCGGAACAATCAGTCCAATCCAGCCAATAATACCGGCAATGGCTACCGCGCTGGCGGTGGCCAGAGTCGCGCAGACCACCACAATCAACCGTAAGCGTGCGACATCAATGCCCAGAGAACGAGCTTCGTCATCGGACAGCGTCAGCAGGTTAAGGCGCCAGCGTAGCAGCCATAGAGGCAGGCAACCGATAATCATCAGCGGAGCGGCAAAGGCCAGATCGCGCAGGGTAATATCCGCTAAGCCGCCCAACAGCCAGAACGTAATAGAGGGAAGCTGAGTATAAGGAGCGGCCAGGGTTTTAATCAGTGAAATGCCCGCCCCGCATAGCGTGCCGAGCGCAATGCCTACCAATACCAACGTCAGCGCCGGATCGTGGCGCGTGATGGCGCGGGCCAGTATGCCGGCACTCAGAACGACCAGCAGACCACCGCAAAAGGCCAACAGCTGGATATAGAATATCGACAAGCCCAGCCAAATGGCGAGACAGGCGCCCAGACCGGCTCCGGCGGCCACGCCCAGAATATCCGGCGAGACCAGGGGGTTACGAAACATGCCCTGATAGGCCGCTCCCGCAGCGGAGAGCGACGCGCCGATGGCAAGGGCGGCGATAATTCTCGGCAGGCGGATTTGCCAGAAGACGATAGTTGCCTGGGGAGGAAGCGACGCGCTATGGGGAGTGACTAAGCGCTCGAACAACCGCCCGACGGTGAGATTCCACGGGCCAGTCAACAAGGCGCCGGAGATAGTCAGTAGCGCAGCCAGCAGCAGTATGAGACTTAGCGTAGATAGTTTCATGCTGAATGCATCAATGTAGCATAGCGGGCAGGCGTTAACGCTGCATGCCAGAAGAGCGAGCTATAGCGAGTTAAATCATCCTGCAGCGAAGTCTGGATCCGTGGGTCGAGCCAGGCATGAAGCCGGCGCATCCCGGCAAGACGGTTAATGCCCGGTGGCGCATCCAGCCAGCCAAACGGCAAACCATCAAGCAGTAGCACCTGCCGTTTCGCTACGGCGCTGACTCCCTTCCATGCAGGATCCTGCAGAATGTAGTTTCGCGTCGTCATATTTTGGGTCAGGATGATATCCGGTTGCCAGGCCAGCAGATTTTCCAGAGAGACCTGGGTGAGCCCGCTGCGTCCGGCGACGCGGGCAACGTTTTCCAGCCCCAGCAGCTCTGCCGCCTCGGTATGCAGCGATCCCGCTAACCCTGTCTCCAGTCCCTTCGCCCCGCGGGCGGCATAAAAGCGCGTCCGTGCTCTGGAACCGCTTGAAAAGGCCTGAGCGTCGGCGATGAATCTCTGCGCCAGCGCCGCCTGCCGCCGCGTACGGGCTTCGGTCCCAACGATATCGCCAATCGTAAGCAGCTGCTGGGCTGATGATGCCAGGTTTCCGCCGATCAGTACCCACGGAATCTTGCTACGTTCGCTGACCCGTTGTGCCTGAGAGACCCAGCTGTCGTCTACATTGCCGCAGTCCACCACCAGATCGGGTTCAAGCGCGAGCAGCGTCTCCAGCGATAGCGTGCTGGCGTGTCCGGCAAGTCTCCCCAGTCTGGGAAGTCGGGCGATGTCCGCCGGGACGGGGGCATCCGGGAACTGAGAAAAATCAAAAGAGGAAAATCCCAGCAGCTTTTCCGGCGCTGCCGCAAGCAGCAACATGTCGGCAGGTGCCCCGGCGCTGATAATCCGACGAATATGAGCGGGAGCGGGGCGTTCACCAACGTGCAAAGCCAGCGGCGTAGCCGCCGTCCCCTCCAGGGTGGGGAGACACAGGAGCAGGCTTAGCGCCTGGATAAAGGTGCGGCGGGATAGAGGCATAAGTTTCTTTCCTGAAACAATAAGATGAAAAAATCGCTATATATTTACATATATAACGATGCTGGAATTGCTTGAGATCAAGGAGAGCTGGATTTGTGTACGAACTACCCCGTAAGGGTAGGAATGAGAACAAGGGCCGGAGTGGGGGAACGCAGGAGAGTCTGGACAAAAAACGCGGCGGTGAGCCCGCCGCGTACGAAGTTTACGGCGCCGATTTTTTAGCGGGTTCGGCGACAGCATCGTTGGCGGCCGGCTGGGTGCTGACGGCGGCAACGGGTTTTTCCACATTCTCGACCGGGCGCGAGGCCGGCAGTGAATCGCACGGTTTCTCTTGCGGACAGATCAGATCCAGCATTTTCAGCGTGACGCCGTTGGTCCAGCCAAAACCGTCCTGCAGCGGATATTCACCGCCGCCACCGCCGGTGCCCGTCGAGCTGACATCATACTTTTCGACCAGCTTTTGTTGACTGTCGTAGGTATGCTGGACATTGCTGAGGAAACGCCAGCTCACCTCCATCGCTATTTTCTGCTGACCGTAGTTTTGTAGCCCCTGGGCGGCAACCCACTGCAGCGGCGCCCAGCCGTTCGGCGCATCCCACTGCTGACCGCTGTTCACGTTAGTCGTGGTTAAGCCACCGGGTTTCAGTAGCTGCGATTCTGCCGCCGCAGCAACCTTCGCCGCGCGCTCGCGGGAAGCGGCGTTGACGTACAGTGGGAACAGGGCCGCGGCGGTGAGCTGATTACGTACTTTATGAGTCTTGAGGTCATAATCGGCGTACCAGCCCGCTTTATCATTCCACAGATATTTCTCCAGCGCCTTCTGGCGGTCGTTGGCCAGGGCATCGTACTGCGCCGCTTTGGCGCTGTCGCCCGCGGCCTTGCTGGCGCGCGCGAGGGTTTTCTCCATGTGGAACATCAGCGCGTTGAGATCGACCGGCACGATGCTGGTGGTGCGGATGGTGCCCAGTTTTTTCGGGTCATCCATCCAGCGTGAGCTGAAATCCCAGCCCGAGGCGGCGGCAGAACGCAGGTCGCGATAGATCTCGGTCGCCGGACGATTCGGGTTGTTCTTCGCGGTGGTGACATCATCGAGCCACGATTCCGGACGCGGCGTATCGTTATCATCCCAGTAGCGGTTCAGCAGCGCGCCATCCTCCATACGCACCACCCGCTGGTTGGCTTTTCCCGGCTCCAGCGCATCGGCGCCTTGCATCCAGTACTGGTACTCTTTTTCCATCTGCGGCAGCCAGGTTTTCAGCACCCGATCGCCATCATGGGTCGCGAGGAGCTCCACCATAAATGAGAAAAACGGCGGCTGTGAGCGGCTTAAATAGTAGCTACGATTACCGTTGGGGATGTGGCCCCAGGCATCGATCTCCGCCGCGAAGTTGGTCACCATATCCTCAACGTTATCCCAGTGCCCGCTCTCGGCCAGGCCCAGCATGGTGAAGTAGCTATCCCAGTAATACACTTCCCGGAAGCGGCCGCCGGGCACCACGTAGGGTTTAGGCAGCGGCAGTAAAGAGTCCCACTTTTCGACTTCAACGGTGCTGCGGGTGAGCACTGGCCACAGGCCGTCGATATGCTGACGCAGCGTCTGACCCTTCGGCGGAACGTAGCGGTCATTGTCTTTCGGCAGGGTGAAGTTCAGCTCGACGAAATGGCGCAGGTCGAAGCTGGTCTGGTTTTTTTGCATGCGATAGTCGGCCAGGATCATCAGCGGATCGCTATTGGGGATCGCATCGGCAAAGGTTTTCTGGTCGGGGAAGAGTCTGGCATTTTGTACATCATTAAACAGCGGGCCGAGCATCACATCCGGGGATGGCGGCACGGGTTTGGTTTCCACGGCCTGGGCGGCCAGCGTCGATAAAGCGAAAATCGCGCATCCGAGCGCCAGAGATAAAGCGTAAGGCAACGTTGCGGGACGACGTGAAACCGATCTCGTCATGGGGAATTCTCCTTATCATTTCAGACGGTCTTGCCACTGCATTTGACCATCAGAAAACCTTAGACGAATATCCGCCATCCGGGGTGTTGCAGGTAACATTTTGCGTGAAAACAGACAATTTACCTGCCCGTCCGGGCAGAGAAACGAGAATAAAAGACCGGGGGAGAGCGGCGGTGTGCTGTTATCGGTCGATTAAAGTCTGAGGAGAACTGCGGGTGAATCGACGTCATTTTCTACTGTTAAGCGCCGTGTCGCTGTGGGCTGCGGCACGCGCCGGGGCCAGCGATCGCCGGGATGAGGCGCTCTGCTTATGGCCTGGCGAACCGCCGGGCGGCGGCGGGCCATCCGGGGCGCCGCGGCTCTCTGCGCGCGGCGCGCTCACTCATATTGCCCGGCCGCAGCTGACGGTGTGGCGACCGGCGCTATCCCGCGGTCATGGTGTACTGATTGCCGCCGGAGGCGGCTACCGGCGCATCGAAATGGCGAAAGAAGCCTGGCCTGCCGCGCGCTGGCTGACCGCACGCGGTTATACCGCCTATATCCTGAGCTACCGCTTGCCCGGCGAAGGGTGGGGCGCCGGCGCGCTGGCGCCGTTGCAGGACGCCCAGCGGGCGCTGCGGCTGATTCGCGCGCGGGAAGAACAGGTCAGCCTGCTGGGGTTTTCCGCCGGCGGGCATTTGCTGGGTATGGCGGCCTGCCGGGCCGATTTTGCCGCTTATTCGCCGCAGGATGCCCTCGATGATCGCCCGGCTCGTGCCGATAAAGCCGCGCTGATTTATCCGATTATTTCGCTGATGCCGCCCTATAGCCATACCGCGACGCACCGGATGCTGGCAGGAGCCCATGCCTCAGAGGCGGTTGACCGCGCCTGGTCGGTCCAGACCTACGTCAATGCACAGACGCCGCCCTGCTTTCTGGCCCAGGCGGAGGACGATTCGGTGTCCGATCCGCATAACACCCTGATCATGGCCGCCGCCTGTCGGCAGCATCAGATACCGGTCAGCCTCTATCGCTATGCCCGCGGCGGACATGGTTTTGCCATGGGTCGTCCCGGTACGCCGACCGTCGAATGGCCGGAGCATTACGCGCGCTGGCTGAACGGAGGCTAACCCTGATGGCGCAGGCGCACGATATTTGCCTCATGGTGGTGCACAACCGGCGTGGCATCGGCTATCGAGGTGATGTTTTTTTGCACAATAAAGCGGCGCGCTGCGGGGAATTGCACTCGTCTCATGCCGTCTGCTACCTGGCATAATAAATGCTTATCTCTTTGCGGGGTTACCCCAACGTGAGTATAACCGGAGGAGACGGCCATGATAAAAATAACGCTTCCTGACGGGCATTATTATGATGAGATGCTTACCGCGCAGGGACAGCAGCGTCACCACTATAACGCCTGGTGGCAATGGTTTCACAACACCGATCAATTCTCTATCCGGCAAAAGAAAGAGCAGGCGGAGCTGCTTTTTCACCGCATCGGCATCACTTTTAATGTGTATGGGGAAGATGAAGGTACCGAGCGTTTGATTCCGTTTGATAGCGTCCCGCGCATCATTCCCGGCGGAGAGTGGAAAAAGATCGATCGCGGTATTCGTCAGCGGGTCAAAGCGCTGAACGCCTTTTTGTACGATATCTACCACGAGCAAAATATCCTGCGCGCGGGCCTTATTCCGGCGGAGCAGGTACTGGCCAATGAGCAATATCAGCCCTGCATGCAGGGGATAAATCTGCCCAATAATACCTATGCCCACATTACCGGCGTCGATATGGTGCGCAACAGCGACGGCCAGTATTACGTGCTGGAGGATAACCTGCGGACCCCTTCTGGGGTCTCGTATATGCTGGAAAACCGCAAAATGATGATGCGTCTCTACCCGGAGATGTTTGAAAATCACCATATTGCGCCGGTCGAGCGCTATCCGGGCTACCTGCTGCAAACCCTGCGTGAAAGCTCCCCGGTGGACGATCCCTGTGTGGTCGTGATGACGCCCGGGCGTTTTAACAGCGCCTATTTCGAACACAGTTTCCTCGCCCAGCAGATGGGGGTTGAGCTGGTAGAAAGCGCCGATCTGTTTATTAAATCGGGCGCGGTCTATATGCGCACCACCGAAGGGCCGCGGCGGGTGGACGTGATTTACCGGCGTGTTGATGATGCCTATCTCGACCCGCTGGCGTTTCGCGCCGACTCAATGCTCGGCGTGCCCGGCCTGCTGTCGGTATATCGCGCGGGCGGCGTGGTGCTGGCTAATGCGATTGGCACCGGTGTGGCGGACGATAAGTCGATCTACCCCTTTGTGCCGGAGATGATCCGGTTCTATCTTGGCGAGCAGCCGATTCTGAACAACATTCCCACCTGGCAGTGTCGTAAGCCGGAGGATCTGCAGTACGTGCTGGGTAATCTCGAGAGGATGGTGGTCAAGGAAGTTCATGGCGCCGGGGGATACGGCATGCTGGTGGGGCCGCGTTCAACCAAAGAAGAGCGGGAGATGTTTCGCCAGCGTCTGTTGGCCAATCCGGCTAACTATATCGGACAGGAGACCCTGGCGCTGTCAACCTGTCCGACCTTCGTGGAAGGGGGGCTGTCGCCGAGGCATATCGATTTGCGTCCTTTTGTCCTCTCCGGCCAGGAGATTCGTCTGGTGCCAGGCGGTCTGACGCGGGTGGCGCTTACCGAAGGCTCGCTGGTGGTGAACTCATCGCAGGGCGGGGGCACCAAAGATACCTGGGTGATGGAGGATGGTGAATCATGCTGAGTCGGACTGCGAGTGAACTATTCTGGATGGCGCGCTACCTGGAGCGCGCGGAAAGCTATGCCCGGGTGCTCGATGTGACGTGGAAGCTGTCGATGATCCCGCGTCACAGCCAGCAGTCGCGGGACCTGGCCCTGCCGCTGAATTTGTCCTTAACCCATGAACTGTTTCAGGCGCGACATGCGCGCTTCACCATGAGCAATTTGCTCAACTTCTTCGCCCTCGACGGCAACAACCCCTGCAGCATTTACAGCTGCGTGGAGATGGCCTGGAACAACGCGCACGCGGTTCGCGGCAGCCTGTCCGCCGAGGTGTGGGAGTGCATCAACGCGACGCGCATTGAACTGCGCCAGCTCCGCCAGCGAGGGATTAGCGAACTGGGCACCGATGGTTTTTTCGAGTGGGTAAAGGAGCGGGTGCACCTGTTTCGCGGCGCGGTGCTGGGTACGCTGCTGCGCAATGACGCGCTGAGTTTTATCGGTATCGGCACCTTGATTGAACGGGCCTACGCCACCACGCAACTGCTGCTGATCAAGGATCAGCAGCTGAGCAGCGATCCGGATCCGGTGCGTGAATACTACCGGCTGGATACTCTGCTTAACGCGGTCAGCGCCCGGGAAGCCTACAACAGTATCTTTCGCCAGCCGGTCACCCGGGAGACGGTGATGGAGCTACTGATTTTGCGCAACGACGTGCCGCGATCCCTGCGGGCCTGTATCTCCGATCTGATTGGTCAGCTGGAGCATATCGCCAACGACCGCTCGCACCTGCCGCTGCGCCTGGCGCATCAGCTGAATGTCGATCTGCGCTTCAGCACCCGCGACGATCTGGCGGGCGCCGATTTACAAAGTTACCTCAACGGACTGCTGGCGCGTATTAATGCTCTGTCCGACAGCATCAGACAAACTTATCTGGAGGCGCTATGAAACTGGTCATCGATCACCTGACCCGCTACGATGAAGAAGTGAAGTTTTCGACCCAGTATCTGCGCCTGACGCCGCGCAGCACCGGGCGGCAAACCATTACCGCCTGGACGCTGACCTTGCCGGAAGGCGCGGCGGTGACGACCACCGACGCGTGGGGAAATGTCCTGCATGTGTTAACGCTCGACAATCCTCACAAAGAGATTGCCATCCGCGCCAGCGGGATCGTGGATATTGCCGAGGACAGCGAACAGAGCGATGTGGCGGAAGAGGAGCTGCTCTCTCCGCTGGTCTATTTACGCTGTACGCCGTTGACCCGTGCCGACGATCGGATCCGCGAGTTTGCCCGGCGCCTGTATCGCCACGACGAGCCGGAGGAGAGCCTGAATCAACTGATGGCGGACCTGCTGCTGAGAATGCCATACTCACCGGGAGCCACGCAGGTACAGGACTCTGCCGCGGATGCCTTTGCCAGGGCAAAAGGCGTCTGCCAGGATCACACGCACGTCTTCCTCGCCTGTTGTCGCGCGCTGGAGATCCCGGCGCGCTACGTCAGCGGCTACGTTTACAGCGATAATGCCCAGCATGTCGCGATGCACGCATGGGCAGAGGTGTGGCTCAACGGACGCTGGCAATCTTTTGATATCACCAATAATACCCGTCACCTCAACCAGCATCTGCGGCTGGCGACCGGGCTGGACTATCTTGACGCCTGCCCGGTGCGCGGTACCCGGCTGGGCGGCGGCGGGGAAATAATGCTAACCAACGCTGAAGTGCGCGAGCATTCGCAACAGGCACAGCAGCAATAAAAGCAGGAACAATTAACGATGACCTACTGTGTGGCCATGTGTTTAGCGGATGGACTGGTTTTCGCCTCAGATTCCCGTACCAACGCGGGAGTGGATCATATTGCGACCTTTAAAAAGCTCCATGTCTTCGCCGAGGACGGTGAACGCGTCATGGTGCTACAGTCCGCCGGCAATCTGGCCACCACCCAGAGCGTCATAAGCCTGCTGAGTACGCGGATTGCGACTCAGCAGGAGCCTAATTTGATGCAGGTGAGTTCGCTGTATGATGCGGCGATGCTGATCGGCAAAACGCTGCAGGAGGTGATTCAGCGCGACAGCAGCAATCAGCAGCACTGTGGCAACACCAATTTCAACTGTAATCTGCTGCTGGGCGGGCAGATTGCCGGGGAAACGCATCGCCTTTTCCATATCTACCCGGAAGGCAATTTTATTGAAGCCTCGTACGACACCCCTTATTTCCAGATTGGCGAGAGCAAATACGGCAAGCCGATTATCGACCGGGTGCTCAGCCGGGAGACACCGCTGGAGCAGGCGATGTGCTGTGCGCTGATCTCGATTGACTCCACCTTGCGCAGCAATCTCTCCGTGGGCCTGCCGCTGGACACGCTGCTGTACCGCAGCGGCAGTTTGAGCAGCGCCGGCCAGCATCGCATCACCGAAAGCGACCCGTACTTCAACACCATTCGCAAGGCGTGGTCGGAAGGACTGCAAAACACGTTCCTGACCTTGCCGCCCTATGCGCCGGGCGGCGATCGTTAACGCGTGGTCTGCGGTAAGAAATAGCGTCCCGGCGTCATGCCGGTCATGGTGCGGAAAAAGTAGATAAAGGCGCTGTCGCTGGCGAAATCCAGCGCCTGCGCGGTATCGGTAATACGCGCCCCGGTGGCCAGCAGCTCCACCGCTTTCATCAGGCGCCACTGCTGGCGCCACTGCTGATAAGTCATCCCGGTATCGCGACGGAAAATCCGGCTGATGGTCTTTTCGCTGGCTCCGCAGCGGACCGCCAGCTGCTGCAGCGGCGGCGGCAGGGCGTCGCCGGCGAGCAGCGCCAGACGCTTATCCTGAGGCAGGGCGAGCATCATCGGCTCCTGCGCCGCGCTGCACATTTCCGCCTCGCAAAGCGCGGCGAGGTGCCAGCCGATGCCGTTCTGCCAGTCACTATCCCACGGGCTGGCGGCGATTCGCTCCAGCAGTTCGCGCAGCAGCGGGCCGATGTTAAGGATCGCCGGATGACGTGGGAGAGCAGGATAGTGGGTCGGATGAAACCAGATCGAGCGATAGTCGACAATGCTTTTCATCTCCGCACGATGGTCTATACCGGCCGGTATCCAGGCCGCCCGGGTGGGCGGCAGCAGGCACAGCAGCGCGCCGTTGTTGAGGGTCAGGCGTACGCAGCCCTGACGGGTAAACAGCAGCTGTCCCATCCGGTGCAGGTGGCTGCCGGAATCATGCTGGCCCAGCGCCGAGCAGACGCCAATCACCCTGTTATGCAGATCGTCCGGATTAAATAGCGCATTCGCCTCGAGCCACGCCATGATGTCTGATTTCCGATATAAAAAGTCATTATGTTTATAATGTGCGATTTATGGTCCGCCTACAATAGCGCCTCTTAATGGTTCAGGAGGTGATGATGTTCGGGCGTTCGGCCATGGTGCTGGTCACCGCATTATTGATGTTCCCGCAGATCGTGGAGACGATTTACAGTCCGGCGCTGACCGATATCAGCCGCTATTTTTCCATCAGCGCGGCAGAGGCGGCGCAGACTCTGTCGGTTTACTTTATCGGCTTCGCCGTCGGCGTTCTGTACTGGGGCCGATTCAGCGACCGCTATGGCCGGCGTCCGGCGCTACTGGCGGGTCTCGCGACCTATGCCCTGGGCTGCGTGCTGGCGCTGGCGGCGCGTGATTTCACATTACTGCTGGTCGCCCGGATACTGTCGGCGTTCGGTGCGGCAACGGGGTCTGTGGTGAGCCAGACTATCCTTCGCGACCGCTTTAACGGCCGCCAGCTTGCCGCTCTCTTCTCGATGATGGGCCTCGTGCTGGCGGTCAGCCCGGCGGCAGGCGTCTACCTCGGCGGCGCCATCGTTGCCGGCTGGGGAATGCACGGTGTGTTGACGGCCCTCGCGCTGCTGGCCGCGGTTTTGCTGCTGCTGTGCTGCTGGCTGCTGCCGGAAACTCGTCCGCCGCAGCATGTTCACACCGCGTTTTTACCGCTGTTACGCCGGATGGCGACGGATAAGTCGCTGGCGCTGGCGGTCCTGCTGGTGGCGGCCTTCAACGTCAGTCTGTTCAGCTATTACAGCCTGGCGCCGTTCATTTTCGCGCAGCTGCGTCAGGGGAGCGTGGCTTTTGGCTACAGCGGCATCGCCTTGGCCGTCGGGTCGTTGGCCGGGGCGCTGTTCAATCGTTGGCTGCTCCGCAAAGCCGTTGCGGAAGCGGGAATATTGCTGCTCGCCTGTCTGATACAGCTGATCAGCAGCGTAGCGGTGTTCTGCCTGGCGGATACGCTGCTGTTCCTGCTGCCGATGATGGGGGTCACCTGCGCCTACGCCATGGCGATCCCGCTACTACTCGGCACGGCGCTGGGCGCTTATGGCCACTGTCGGGGAACCGCCGGGGCTATCTTCGGCCTGGCCTATTATGTGCTGATTGGCCTCGGGCTGGCGGCGGTGGGATGGGGGCAATCGCTGGGTGGAACGCTGATCGTGAGCGCCAGCGTAAGCTGCATCGCCGGGCTACGCTATGGCTGCTGTTTGCGCGACATGCGGGCGGGGGCGACCTGACCCGCCCGCGAGGTTCAGCGTGCGGATATCAGCCGTTCGCCGCTGGCGGCGTCGAAAAGATGGATTTTCTCGCGCCGTACCGCCAGCGATAAGGGCTGACGGATAGTCGCTTCGAGACGCCCGGCGACCTGGACATGGATTGGGAAGCCCTGCCAGTCGAGATGCAGCAGCGTGGACTCGCCGGTGATTTCGACAATATTGACGACCCCCGGCAGCCCTTCGTCAGCCGGCTGAATATCCTGCGGACGCAGACCGACAATCACCGGCGCCTGACCCTGCCGTGCCGCCGCCGGATACCAGCGTTCAGGTAGAGCCAGCCACAGTTCGCCGCACTGCACGCCGGGTTGGCCATCGCGCTGCTGAATCTGCCCCTCCAGCAGATTCATCGGCGGGGAGCCGATAAAGCGCGCCACGAAGGTGTTGCAGGGGCGATCGTAAATCTCCAGCGGCGCTCCCTGCTGCACGATCACGCCATCGCGCATCACCACGATCTGGTCGGCAAGCGTCATGGCTTCAACCTGATCGTGGGTGACGTAAATCATGGTGGTGTTGAAGCGCTGGTGCAGGGATTTGATCTCGGCCCGCAGCTCCATGCGCAGCTGGGCATCGAGGTTGGAGAGCGGCTCATCGAACAGAAAAACCTGCGGGTTGCGTACCATCGCCCGGCCCATGGCCACGCGCTGACGCTGGCCGCCGGAGAGCGCTCGCGGATAGCGGCCGAGCAGCTTATCGATACCCAGCATGCTGGCGATGTGCTGAACCTTGTTTTTCTGTGTCGCCTTGTCGACTTTTTTGACCTGCATATGAAAGGCGAGGTTTTCCGCCACCGTCAGATGGGGGTAGAGCGCGTAGCTCTGAAAAACCATGGCGACATCGCGGTCCGCGGGATCGAGATCGTTGATTGGGCGGCTGTTCATCAATATCGTTCCCGCCGACAGGCTTTCCAGCCCGGCCAGCAGGCGCAGCAGCGTTGACTTTCCGCAGCCGGATGGCCCGACCAGCACCGTAAAGCTGCCGTCCGGAATGGTCAGATCCAGCGGATGCAGCACCGTCTGTTTACCGTACTGCTTGGCGACGTTTACCAGTTCAACGCTGGCCATAGTCGACCTCCTCGATATGGTGTTGCAAGGTTCGCCAGTCGGGATAGCGACGCGGGGATGAACCGATCGCGTATGCGGCCACGGCGTTGCCCCAACGTAACGCCTGTGAGGCCGGCTGGCCGTTTAACAAACCGGCAAGAAACCCGGCATTAAAACTGTCTCCGGCGCCGATGGTGTCGATGACCTCGACCGGTTTCGCCGGCGCGTGATGCCCCTGGTCTGCCGTCCACCACCAGGCGCCATCGGCGCCGCATTTGACAATGCAGCCGCCCCGGCCGCTGAGACGCGTCGCCAGCGTGCGGGCCGCCGCCGGGAGTACGTCCATATCTGCAAGGCCGAGCGTTTCAACCTCATTGAGCAGCAGCCAGTCGCAATCGCCCAGCCAGCGGTGGGTCGCCTCACGCAGCGCGCTGTCCCAGCTGTGCGGCGGCCAGCCGGTATCGACCGCCACCTGAAAACCGCGGTCGCGCAGGGTCGTCAGCAGACGCGGATAGTCCGGTAACAGCGCGGTGCATAAGAAGGTGCCGCAGAGCAGCACAATATCGCCGGGCGTCGCCCGGGTCGGGAGCTGGGTCAGAATGTCGTCGGCGGACAGGCGGGTGATATGTCCATAGTTGCTGAGAAACGAGCGTTCTTTGTCGGGATGCGTCACCGCCACCGTCAGCGAGGTCTCGCAGGGATACTGCGGCCAGCGTTCGGCGCTGCCGGGGAACTGCGCCGCCAGCCAGGCGGTAAAGGCGTCGTCTCCCTGGCAGCCGACGGTGCAGTGGGGGATCTGCATGGCCGCCGCCGCCAGTGCGCAGTTGCCCGCGGAGCCGCCGGGGCGCAGCGCGCTGTGTTCCAGCATCACCTCGGTGCCGGGGAGCGGCCAGTGCGCGAGGGTCCCCATAATTAAGTCAATATTGTAATTACCTGCGATATAGAGCACAGGCGCGGTGAGCGTTTGCATAGTTATCCTTTACTTCCACCGTGAGTGAGACCGCTGACCAACGTTTTTTGTAACCAGATGGCGATAAACAGCGGCGGGACCGAGGCGAGGATACCGACCGCCGCCACCAGTCCATCGTCGGTGGCGCGCCCGGCGGTGAATCCGGCAATGGTGACCGGCAGCGTCTGGGCGGTAATGTTGCTGGTAAACAGCAGCGCATAGAAAAACTCGTCCCAGGCCAGCAGCCAGCCGAACAGCGCCGACGCCCCCAGCATCGGTTTTGCCAGGGGAAGGGTGATGCGCAGCAGTACCTGCCAGACCCGCAGACCGTCGAGTCGGGCGGCCTGCTCAATATCCTGCGGCAGCGCGTCGAACTGATTTTTCACCATCCAGGTGAGAAACGGCATAATCAGCGAACAGTAGACCAGCACTAGCCCGCTGCGGGTATTCAGCAGCCCGAAATGTTCGAGAATAAAATAGAGCGGCAGCACGAAGGCCACCGGCGGCACCATATAGATGCCGAGTCCGGCGTACAGCCAGCCGTCGCGTCCGGGGTAGCGCGAGAAGCTGAAGGCAGCGGGCACCGCCAGCAGCAGCGACACCAGCGTCGCCCCCGCGGCAACCAGCAGGCTGTTGCGCAGAGCGGGGAGAAACAGCGCGCCGGGCTCGCCGGGCTGCAGTGACAGCAGACGGGCGTAGCGGCTGAAGTCCCACTGGCGCGGCAGCCACTCCAGCGGTACCCGGGTCAGATCGGCCGTGGCGCTGACGCTCATCAAAAAGAGCCACGTCATCGGGGCAAGTATCGACAGCGCGACCAGCAGGGCCGCCAGGTAGCGCAGCAGAATACGCAGTTTACGCTTCATAATCAGTGCTCCGGCGACGCTGACGAAGCAGCATAAACAGATACAGGACGATCAGCAGGGCGCACATCAGGGTCATCAGGATGGCGTACGCCGCGCCGCTGCCCGCCCGCAGATAGCTAAAGGACTCCTGGTAGACGAAGAAACTCAGCGTGCGGGTACTGTCCAGCGGCCCGCCGCGGGTCATCACGTAGATGATATCGAAGACTTTAAACGCGTCGATGGTGCGCAGGACCAGGGCCACGCCGAGCGGGGCGACGATCGCCGGGAAAGTAATGGCGCGAAAACGCCGCCATGACGAGGCGCCGTCAAGGCGGGCTGCTTCGTATAAATCCTCCGGAATGGATTGCAGCGCGGCCAGCACCAGCAGGGTGACCAGCGGATAGTTTTTCCAGATATCCGCCAGCATCACCGCGTTGAGCGCCGAGTCCGGCGACCCCAGCCAGCTGCGGTAACCGTCGATAATGCCCCATTGACTGAGCAAGGCGTTAATACTGCCGTAGTCCGGGTTGAAGTTGAGCCGCCACATCATCGCGTTAACGATAGTCGGCAGCGCCCAGGGCAAAATGACCAACACCCGCAGGATATTGCGTCCGACAAATTTCTGATTGAGCAACAGCGCCACCAGCACGCCGATAACCCCTTCAATAGCGACGGAGACCACGGTGAAATAGAGCGTGCGGGCGAAGGCGGCGCGAAAATCCGGATCGGTTAACGCATACAGATAGTTATCCAGCCAGAGGTAATTGGTCGCATCGCCATTGCCCACCAGCGCGGTGTCGGTAAAGCTCAGCCATAGCGTGCGCGCCAGCGGCCAGGCCGTCAGCAGAAACATCACGATGAGCATGGGTGCCAGAAGCACCCATGCCTGACGCCGCTCGCGTTGTTGCAAACTCAGCATCAAATGTCCTTAACGCAGGCGCGCCGCGCTTTTGTCGACGGCTTGCATCGCGGCCTCCGGGGCGGCCTTGTCCTGCAGGACGGCCTGAAGCTGCTGCTGTAACGCGTTGGAGAGGCGCGAGTAGTCCGCGGTTTCCGGACGCGACAGCATCACGTTCAGTGATTTATCCGCTGCGGCGATCAGGCTCTCCTGACCTTTCGCCACGGCCGGGTCCTGGTAGGAGGATTTCCATACCGGCAGGCTCAGCTTCGCATACTTATCCTGCACCGGTTGGGAGGTCAGATAATGGATATACTGCCACGCCTGTTCCGGATGCTGGCTGGCTTTGGCAATGCCCAGCCCCATTGACCCGTTCACCGCGCCGGGTTTGTCCGGCGTATCACCGGGCGCCGGCATAATGCCGACATCGCCCGCGACCTTACTTTGTTTCGGGTCGTTGGCCATGTTGTACATATAGGTCCAGTTCAGGGCGAATGCCGCGTCGCCGTTGGAGAAGGCCTTGCGCACATCCTCTTCGAGATATTCGCGGGAGGCCGGATTGCTCAACCCGTCATCCAGCGATTTCTTCATCAGCGTGACCGCTTTCAACGACGCCGGAGTGGAGAAATCCAGTTTACCCGGAGACGAGGGTGGTGTAGTCGCACACCAGCGCTTCTGCCTGCGACCAGCTCCACACCAGCGGGTATTTAACGATACCTTTATCCTTGATGATTTTGGCGTCATCCATTACCTGTTGCCAGGTGGTCGGCAGCTGCTTGATCCCGGCTTTGTCCAGCATCGCTTTGTTGTAGTAAAGATACTTGGTGTCGAGGATCCACGGCATGCCCAGCGTTTTGCCTTTGTAAACCACGGTATTCATGGCACCGGGGAAGACCTTCCCCCGTTCGGCGGCGGGAATACGTGCCGAGACATCCTGCAGGAGATCGAAGTGGCTAAATTCGGCAGGCCAGATGGCATCGAAGAGCACCACGTCGTAGCCGTTGCCGCCGGCCCCGCGTGCGGCCACGATTTTGTCATGCAACGCTTCGTAGGGGACGAACTCAAGGTTGATTTTGATATCCGGGTTTTGTTTTTCGAAGTCGGCGGTCATGGCACGAATGTCATTTTCGCTGTACGCCGCCTGGGTCATAAACAGGGCGTTAACCTGGGTGGCTGCCGCCGCCGCACTCCCGCTGATGACCAGCATAGCCAGCAGACCGGCTTTAACCCGAAATGCACTGTAGTCGTTCATGTTGCTCTCCGCGGTACTGAAAAGAGGGATATGATTTATTAAATCAATTTGATTGACTTAATCGGGGCGACAATACGTCCCAAACGTCATTCGTGGCCCTTAGCATAAGCGTAGCAAAGCTTATGCCACCCGAAAGGCGGGCGGAGAATGTCGTTGCGCGAATTGTGACGCTGGCTAAAATTGCAGCATGATGCGACCAGGAAGGGACGGAATGAAAACCTCGGGAACGAACCTTGAACATGCGCGAGTACACAACCGGCGGGTGGTGATTGAGGCCGTGCGTCTGCACGGTACCCTGACCCGGGCGGAGCTGGCGCGAATGACCGCGCTGACGCCGCAAACGGTCTCCAATATTGTCGCCGAGCTACAGCAGATGGCGCTGCTCACCAGCCATGAACCGCGCCGCGCCGCAGGGCGTGGCCAGCCGGCGGTGCCGGTGAGTCTCAACCCCGCCAGCGCGTGGTCCATCGGGATCCATCTCGACCATCAAACCTTGATCATCGTGCTGGTGGATCTCACCGGCGAGATCCATTTCCGCCGGCTCATTCTGGTGCAAAAGCCCCAACCTGGTGCCACCTTTGCCCGCATTGCCGAGGTGGTGCAGGAGATCAAAGCGCTACCCGGGCTCGACTGGAGCCGGGTGCTGGGCATTGGCGTGGTGATGCCGGGGCCGTTTGGCGTGGAGGGCATTTCATCGACCGGGCCGACCACCCTCAACGGCTGGGAAGGGGTGGATGTGGCGTCGGAGCTGGGGCGGATAAGCGGTCTGCCGGTCACCCTCGAAAATGACGCGACGGTGGCGGCTATCGGCGAGCGCTTCCACGGGGTGGCGCGCCAGCTGAATTCGTTTGTTTATCTGTATATCGGCACCGGGCTTGGCGCCGGGATCTTCACCGACGGTCATATTTATACCGGCCACGCCCATAACGCCGGAGAGGTCGGGCATATCGTGGTGCAACCGGGAGGACGCGCCTGCTACTGCGGCAACCAGGGTTGCCTTGAGCGCTACGTTTCCCTGCAGGCGGCCTATGAGTTTTGCGGCCTCGACCCCTACCGGGCGCTGCCCGAGGATCTGCTGGCGGTGGAGGCGTCGCTGTTCGATCGGTGGGTGGAGACGGCGTTACCCTCGCTGCGCCAGGCCATTAATTTGCTGGAGTGCGTTTTCGATGCGGAAACGGTGGTGGTCGGCGGCATGATGCCCGCGCCGCTACTGGAGAAAGTGCTGGCCCGTCTGCCGCCGCTGTATCAGTCGGTGCGCGGGCGCTATCTCCCGGCCATGCGGGTGAAAATGGGGATGACGGGCACCGACACCGCCGCCCTCGGCGCTGCCGCACTGCCGATCTTCGATGAGTTTAATCCGCAGTTTCAGGCCTTGATGAAGTAGGCCCGCCGCGGGTCAGTACAGCAACGGTCGGGCCGCGCGTCGCGGATGAGCCCGCGAAAGGACCGCCGGCGGGGGCTCATCGCGAGCGGACCACGCGGTTAAAGGCGTTGATTCACGCTTTCGCCAGCGGCAAGTTGTGGATCTGCAGTACCGCTCTGGCGGCTTCCTGACCTTTTTTGATGAAATGCTGACTGTAAAAATCGATGAACTCGTCGGCAGGCTGGAAGTTGTGCGGCGTCAGAGATACCGAGAACATCGGGACTTCGGTAGCCAGCTGGGCCTGCATCAGACCGCTGACCACGGCCTGGGCGACAAAGTCATGGCGATAGATACCGCCATCGACCACCAGCGCGGCGCACACGATGGCATCATAGCGTCCGCTTTTTGCCAGCTTCTGGGCCAGAAGCGGCATTTCAAATGCGCCAGGGACATCCCAGCTGTCGAGCGAATAATCAACCTGCTGACGTTCCAGCTCCTGCTGAAAACCGGTCTGCGCCTGGCTGACGATGTCACTGTGCCAGTTGGCTTTGATAAAGGCGACGTTTAACGATGGCATGGCATACTCCTGTAAAATGACCGCATCAGGCGAGTCAAAGAATGTTGATCTTCAGGTCTTATACTCCGCGAGCCGTTTCAGGCGACCACCGGGCGATGCTGTCAATTGCTCGGTTCACGCGCGTTCACACGGAGCTCAGGTCCGATCTCATTATCCCAACGCGCTAGCGCATTCAGCCGCGGTTCGGACGTGATCCGGGCGTTAACATTATACTGTTATGTCAAGAGACGATAGCCGTTTTTATCCGCCGCGCGCCGCGCAATACCGGGTTCCGGGTCGGCGGGCGGCGCGGCCGTCGCCTGGGGGCAGGGCGCGCTGTCCCGCCGGACAGAAAAGTGCGCGCATCACCATTTTCTGGCAAAGCTAAGTGATTTAAATTCTTTGTTATTTTCCGCATTTTCTCACATCTTCTGGAGGCAAAAAGTAACGCGGAGAGAGTACCGGTAGTGATGACACAGCACTCGTCGAAGTACCTGCATCAGCAGCAGCGCGATCTGATTCGCCAGCTTTCCCGCCGCTGGCTGTGGCGCAGTGAATTACCCACCTGGATATTAATTATTGTGGTCTACAGCGGCTGGTTTATGACCCTCGCCTACTGGCAGACGCTGGGGCTTTTCCCGGCGACCGTGCTGCTCATCTGGTTTACCGCCTGGTATATGTCGTTGCAGCATGAGCTGATCCACGGCCATCCGACGCCCTGGCGGTGGTGTAATCAGCTGCTGGGTACGCTACCGCTGGCGGTGTGGTATCCCTACGGGCTTTATCGCGACTCGCATCTGGCGCACCACAATAACGACCGGCTGACGCTGCCGGTGGATGACCCCGAATCCTACTATTTTAGTGCCGAAAGCTGGCGCCGTTTCTCGCCCTGGCAGCGTAAAGTGATACATCTGCGCAATACGTTTTTCGGCCGACTGTTGCTGGCCCCGCTGCTGGATATTGTGCAGACGTTGGTCAGCGCGGCGAACGCCTTTCGCTATCGGCAGGGGAAAGCGATGCTAATGTGGCTGGTGCACGGCGGGTTGCTGGCCGCGCTCCTGACGTGGATGGCGCGCTGTGATTTTTCACCGCTCTATTTCGTGGTGGTCATCAGCTATCCGGCGCTGGCGCTGACCAAAATTCGCTCCTTCCTCGAACATCGGGCCGCTGACGATCCGCTGGCGCGCTCGGTCATCAATGAGGCCGGGCTGTTGTGGCGGGTGCTGTTTCTGAATCTGAACTACCACTCCGTGCATCATGACCTGCCCGGCGTACCGTGGTACGGGCTGAGAAAAATCTATCTGCTGGAGCGAGATCGCTACCAGCAGCGTAACCACGGGTTCGTGGTGCGCGGCTATGGCGAGTGGCTGCGCGCCTTTTTCTTCCGCGCGGTGGCGGTTAACGCCCATCCGGGTATCGGAAAAGCCTCCCGGGCAGGAGAGCAGACAGGTGAGCGCGATGAGTCATAACGTGAATTTGCCGATGTATGCGGTGCGTCCGCCTGAGAACCAGGCGTTAGAAGCTGCGGTGCGGGAACTGCTGCTCGCCCGAGGCATTGCCGTGAGTTCGCCAACGCCGCCGCCGGCGGACCTACTTTCGCACTGGCGTCAGCCGGACCTGCTGCTGAGCCAGACCTGCGGCTACCCGCTGGTGACTCTGTTGCCGGAGGTTCAGACGGTGGGCTGTTTTCACTATTCGGCGCCCGGCTGTGAAGGCATTGATTATCGCAGCCTGCTGGTGGCCCGTGCGGCGGATAACGCACGGTCGCTCGCCGATTTCCGTGGGCGGCGGGCTATCTGCAATTCGCCCGATTCGCAGTCAGGTTACAACGTGTTACTGAAAATGGTGGCTCCGCTCGCCCGCGAGGGGCGTTTTTTTGCCGGGGTTAATTTCAGCGGCAGCCACCGGCAGTCGCTGCTCGGCTTACAGCAGGGGACGGGCGATATGGCCGCCATCGACTGCGTTAGCTGGGCGCTGCTGGCGCGTCACGAGCCTGCCGTACTGGAGGGCTTGTGCGTTATCGGCCAAACGCCGTCGGCGCCAGGGCTACCGCTGATTACCGGGCCACAAACGTCAGCGCAAACCCTCGCCGGTTTGCGATCGGCGCTGCGGCAGCTGGTCAGCGATGCGCGATATCGGGAGCGCTGCGAGGCGCAGTTTATCTGCGGTTTCAGCCCGCTGACCCGGGAACCCTATTCCCGATTGCTGGCGTGGCGCGAAGAGGCGCGACAACAGGGCGTGACGCAACTCTGAAAGACCGGAGAAGGGCTGACCTCCTCCGGGTAAGGCGTCGCATGCGTTGCCGCCTGCTATCGGGTAAAGCGGTTATCTACCTGCGGTAAGCCCAGTTTTTCCCGCAGGGTACCCGGCAGATAGCGCTTTTTCATGGCGCCGCTGCGTTGAAGGATCGGCACCACCTGCTCGACAAAACGATCGAAATCGCCCGGCAAGAGCGGGAACATCAAGTTAAACCCATCGGCCGCGCCGGCGCGCCAGATCGCGGTAAGCTCGTTGGCGACCTCTTCTGCGCTGCCAATCAGCAGCCAGCTATCGGAGCTTTGCAGCAGTAAACGGCCCAGTTCCAGTATGGTCAGCGCCGGGTCGTAGTCGCGGATCAGCCGCAGCGCGGTGCGAATGCCGTCAAACGTCTCTTCATCCGGCAGCGGCGGCAGCGGCTGGTCGACAGCACAGGTCGAGAGGTCCATACGCAGGTAGGAAGAGAGCAGGTCGATAGCCATCCGATCGCTCATCAACCGGTTGTTTAGCTGCTGGCGCTGCTCTTTTTCATCACTGGAGTTCACCACCACCGGCAGCACGCCGGCGATGATTTTAAAGTGTGCCGGGTCGCGTCCGTTCGCCAGCAGCCGCTGGTTCATCTCCTGGCGATAGCGCAGCCCCTCTTCAATGGATTTAATAAACACGAAGTGCATATCTGACCAGGTGGCCGCCAGCGCTTTCCCTGCCTCCGACGATCCGGCCTGTACCAGCAGCGGATGGCCCTGCGGCGGGCGCGGCACGTTCAGCGGTCCGCGAACGTTAAAGAATTCGCCGTGATGGTCGAGGTGATGGACTTTCTGTTTGTCGGCAAACAGGCCGCTCGCCTTGTCGTACAGGACGGCATCCTCTTCCCAGGAGTCCCAAAGCCGGGTGACTACGTCAATAAATTCACCGGCGCGCTGATAGCGGTTGCCGTGTTGGGGCAGCTGTCGGAGGCCGAAGTTTGCCGCCTCTTCCTCCAGCCACGAGGTGACGATATTCCAGCTTGCCCGGCCGTTGCTCAGAAAATCGAGTGAGGCAAAGTAGCGTGCAAGGTTGTAGGGCTCGTTATACGACGTCGATGCCGTCCCCATCAGGCCAATATGCTCGGTGACGGCCGCCAGCGCGGCGAGCAGGGTAATGGGTTCCAGCCGGGCGTTGGCGTAGTGGGTCAGACCGCTGGGCACCGTATCCCAGATAGCGATATGATCGGCAATAAAAATAGCATCGAGCGTGGCCGCCTCGGCTTTCCTGGCCAGTTCGGCATAATAACTGAGGGTAAAAATTTCTTTTCCCGGCGCCTGCGGGTGGCGCCAGGAGAAGCGATAATCTCCCTGGGGATTGAAGAAGAACAGATTCAGAATCATCGGGTTTTTAGACATCGTCGCACTCATTCAACTGATGGCCACTCCCTGGCCGGATGATTAAGGGGTCGTCAGGTTGGCATTAACCCATTGTTCGGCCACGGCCGCCGGGTCTTTATGCTGAAGATCCACCTGCTGGTTCAGCGCAATCAGCGAGGCATTGTCGAGTCTGGCGGAGACCGCATTGAGCACGCTGCTGACGTTCGGCGACAGGCTGGCCTTGCGCACCAGCGGCACGACGTTCTGGCTGGGCTGTTCATGCTTATCGTCGGCTAAGACCACCCAATCCTCTTTCGCCAGATTGCCCTGGGTAGAGACCACCGTAGCGACGTCGATTTTGCCGGAATTTAGCGCCAGACGGGTCAGCGGCCCGCCCATATCCAGCGATTTCACCGCTTTAAACTCAAGGCCGTAGACGCGCTTGAGCCCCGGTAACCCCAGCGCGCGCACCGCCAGCTCCGGCGGCCCGCCGATGGTCAGTTGATGGGCGATGGGTTGAAGATCGGAGAGTTTCGTCAACTGGTATTTTTTCGCCGTCTCCGCGCGTACCGCCCAGGCGGTAATCGACGTGGCTGGTGAAGGGTCAAGCAGTGTAAAATCGGTGGGCAGTACTTTCGCCAGTTCTGCGCTCACGTCGCTCTGGCGAGTCGCCTGGGTTTTCCCGTCATAATAGTTAAGCAGGGCGCCAAGATATTCCGGCACAATATCGATCTCGCCGCTCTTTAGCGCCGGCAGAATAATCTCGCGGTTGCCGAGATTAAGCCGGGTTTTGACCTCAATATTCTTTTTCTTCAGTGCGCTGGCGTAAATATTGGCGAGAATAGAGCTCTCGGTAAAATTGGCTCCGCCGATAGTCACGCTTTCTGCCAGTACGCTAAAACTCAAACTGAATAATCCGGCGGCGAGGAGAGATAAATGGAACCGTCGGGCGTTAACAGGAAACCCCAAAATATGCTTCATAGTGCCTCTTTATATGCAGGTGATTTATGGTTGTGGTCGTTGTTTAATACTCTGGTGCGATAGCGGTATGACGCCATCTGCGGCTACAACAGCTGAACAGCAGTTCACTGCCGATAGCCAGTAGCGAGACCACCAGCGACCCGGCAATAACCTGTGGAATATCGCGCTGGCCAAGACCGTCAATCAGGAAACGCCCCAGCCCACCCAGGCCGGCGTAGGCGGCGACCACGGCGGTGGCGATCAGCTGGACCAGCGCGGTGCGCAGCCCGGCGATAATCAGCGGCGCCGCCAGCGGAATACGCAGTTGCCACAGGCTTTGCCATGGCGTCATTCCCAGCGCGGTAGCGGCGTCGCAAAGCGGGCGATCGGCATGATAAATCCCGACCCAGGTATTGGTCAGCACGGGGGGGATCGACATGGCCACCAGCGCGGCAAACACCGGCAGATCATTAAAACCAAATAAAATAATGCACAGCAAAATAAGCCCTAATGAGGGAATAGCGCGGCCAATATTAAACAGATTAATAATAAGGAAGGCGCCTTTCCGCCAGTAGCCGAGGGCAATGCCCAGCGGCAAAGCGATTGCCGATGCGATAGCGATGCTGATCAGCACATAATAAATATGCTCGCGCAGGCGCAGTAAAATACCCGCATCGCCGAACCAGTGTTCGGGTTGTGAAAACCAGTGGACGGTAGCCAGTAATATATCCATTAGCGTGCCCAGGGCGTTAGCCAATAGCCGATGTGGGCAATCAGCGAATCCAGTAAAAACGACAGCACGAGGCTTAATGCCAGGCTGACAACAATCGGGGTGAGAAAATCCTGATTAAAGCCCGCCAGCAGCAATTGCCCCAGACCGCCCTGGCCAATCAGCGCGGTGACGGTCACCAGCCCCACCAGCGTCACGGAGGCAATCCGCAGACCGGCAAACAGAGAGGGCGCCAGCAGAGGTAACTCAATATCCATAAACCGGTATCGGCGTGTGTAGCCGAGCGCGCGCGCCGACTCCAGCACGGCGGCAGGCAGCTTTTCGATTCCGGCGATAACGTTACGCAGCAGGATCAACAGTGAATAGATGGTTAACCCGATGACCGAGGTCGTCAGCGACAGGCCGGTAAAGGGCAGTAACAGAATAAATAACGCCAGCGACGGGATAGTAAAGATGACCCCGCAAAGATAAATCAACGGCTGAGCGGTGGCGGGCCAGCGTAGCGTTACGACCAGCAGCGCGCCCGTTAACAGCGTACCAAAAAACAGCGAGATGCAGACCAGCTGCGTATGCTGCCACAGCAGGTCGCCAATCAGGATTTTATTGTCAACCATCCACTGCCAGTCAATCATAGCGGCGAATTTCCACGTGGCCATCCAGCACATGCTGGAGCAGGGCATGAGAAATGGTGCCCTGATACTGGCCATTGCTGTCCACGTGCACCAGCACGCCCCCCGGCGCATCCAACAGCGCGCTGTAGGCAAAACGCAGCGTATTCAGGGCCTGCAGCGGCTGAACAATCGGCAGCGTGACGCGTTTATCCGGGTCGAACCAGTGAACGGGACGTTGTTCTTTATCCAGCACCAGCCGCAGCGGGCTGGCGACCGTCGGATGCGCGGTGGCTATCGGGGATAAACCTTCGTCAACCAGCGTGACATCATGTCGCGGTAGCTGGCCGACCTGAATCATCCCCAGCCGTTTCAGGTTGGGTTCGGGACCGATAAAGCGTTGGACAAACTCGCTCGCCGGGTGGGCGAGAAGCCGGTCCGGCGTATCACACTGCGCCAGCACGCCCCCTTCCTGGAAGATGGCGATCTTATCTCCCAGCCGGATGGCCTCATTAATGTCATGTGTTACCAGCACGATGGTTTTATGCAGGCGCTGCTGAATAAGCAATAGCTCATCCTGCAGACGCTCGCGGACTACCGGGTCAATGGCGGCGAAGGGTTCGTCCATCAGCAGAATCGGCGGATCGGCGGCTAACGCCCGGGCAATCGCGACGCGTCCCTGCTGCCCGCCGGAGAGCTGGTGCGGGTAGCGCGTCAGCAGGTGACGGTCCAGTGACATTAAGTCCACCAGTTCATCGATACGGGTGCGAATCTGCGCTTTACGCCAGCCCAGCAGACGAGGGACGGTGGCGATATTTTGCGCCACCGTGCGATGGGGAAACAGCGCGGCGCTTTGCATGACAAAGCCAATTTTGCGCCGCACCTGAATGATATCGACCTGCGCGATGTTAACGCCCTGGACATAGACGCTGCCGGAGTCCGGTTTATCGAGCTGATTAATCATGCGCAGGATTGTGGTTTTGCCGCATCCGCTGGGACCGACAAACGTGCAGAATTCACCGTCATTAATTATCAGGTTCAGGCCGCGTATTGCCGCATGCGCGCTGCCGGGGTAGGTCTTATTGATGTTTTCTAATCTGATCATCGGGAATTGTAGCACTCTGAATATATTGAGAATTTATGGCTTTTACGGCGGCACGAATAAAATACAAATTACAGAGCGGCCATGGGGAGGGCAAATACGTTATTCGCAATTGCATAGTTGGAATCTGTTCAACTCTGTCCCGTCCAAAACGCAGTTTTTATCTGATCCGGCCGCGCAGAGCGCGTTTTTGTTCTGCAGGCGTGGCGAAAACGACGATTCTGCTGCCGTTTTGCGCGCGGAAAGGGGGAGACGCAGAATATTGATTTTAGAATTTGTGATGTATGGCACAAACGTCTGGATGGTAAAGTTTTTGTCGTATGAAAAGTTACATTTGATTTTAATCAAGAAATTACGTGCTGAAAATGGTGAAAAATGCAGAGTTAAAATTGTATGGGAAATGATAATGTATTGTATCTGGTATTTTGCGCAATAATGAATAAAACATACTTTTACAAACAACCGGGGCGGAAAAGTGTGACCCCATACGATTTTTAATAAAAGAAAAACCTGATTTCTCATTATATTTTATTGTTTCAACTAACAGTTGAATAACAATATCGCTGAATAATTGCACGGTGAAGGTTGAAATATCATGTTTAACCCCCCTTAAAATAGCTCAAAAAATAGCCTTTGTTATCCCCATAAAATATTGTTATCCCCGCATCTTTTTTTGACAAAAGTCATGCAATACAAATTAAAAGTCGATTTTTTGCATGAC
>OFCH01000167.1_pt1 | contig 27465 bp, 27 predicted proteins | sample 1520771 | NCBI WGS metagenome assembly OFCH01 (sample SAMEA2699034, study PRJEB24076) | metagenome | biome: Human gut stool | place: Spain | collected 2012-10-23 | reverse complement strand
GTCGGATATTCGACGCCGTTGAACGCCCAACGGTGTTCCCCGCCACGGTCTTCGTCTCGGTGGCTTCTGGCCACCTGACCCTCCTTGCGGTAGGTCAGGTGTTGCAACGATCACTAGAACTCGCCCATCACTTCATCGGCCATAACGGCTATGACGTGCTGAAACTCCCCTTGGGACCGGAACGGATCTTCTTCCAGCTCGTCATGGCCGGCGGCGGCAAGGTCGGCGCGGTCATCTTCTTTTCCATCTCCGCATGGTTCTTCCTCGACAGGGAGCAGACCATCAAATCCAACCTGAAACGCGTGTGGATCATGGAACGCGAGCTCCTGTTCTGGAGTCTGTGCCTTGTAGCGTTCTACCTCGTGTTCGACCGAGCCGATCTCAGTATGAAACTCATGGTGAAAAGCGTCATGCCGTTGAGCATGGGCGTATGGTGGTACGCCACCGCCTACGCCATATTCCTGGCGCTCCTCCCCTTCCTGGCCAAGGGACTGAAGGCGCTCGGACGCGAATACCACCTCGCGCTGGCCACGACCGTGCTGGTCATATGGGGATTGACCAGTTTCATCCCCGGAATGATAAAAATTAATGATGGTTTCTTCGGATTCATCTACCTGTTCATTCTGATTTCTGCTTATAAGTGGTATATGGAACCGTTCACCACCAAGCAGGTCTGGCTGACGACCGGCATCAGGCTCGATTTTTTCCTGTTGTACACCTGCGTCTCCATAACATTGTCGCTGCTTAGGCACGACATGGGAATATACATCACCGGTGATTGGCGGTTACCCGTCATCATGGTCGGCTTCGGCATGTTCCTGCTGTTCGGCCGCGTCACCTTCCACAATCGAACCATCAACCGAATCGCGCAATCCGCGTTCGCCGTGTACCTGATCACCGACTACGCTGCTTCAATGAAACTGCTCTGGGCACGGCTGCTCAATCTGCAGAACCTGTACCAGCAGCCATTGGCAATCCTGCAGATCCTCGGCATCCTGCCGGCGATCTACGCCGTATGCACTCTGCTTGACTTCATCCGCCAAGCATTGTTCGCAGCCACTATCGACCGGCGTCGCGGGCACTGGTTCGAGCTGCTGTGGGACAAAGTCTCCATCCGAGTGCACAATCATTCGCGCACGCCGATGACCGATTCATCCGACACTCAAGCCCGCTGAAAAACGATGAACCATCATTGATTAGCTGATAATCCGCGCGACCGAACCTAGACGGTCGCGCGGATTATCAGCATGTAAGCCAGTGGAAACGTCAAAGGACGAACGTGCCAGAACACCCAATAGAACTAACGCTCAAGTCAGTTCTATTGGGATTGCGCAGGCAACGCAGCAATCGACAACGGCACTATTGACATCGCAGGTATATCATGCGACTGCAATTGTTCAACGAGCTTTTCCCTCATGTAAGGCCATGCAACGGAAAGAGCCGCCGGGGTATTTTCATCATCAATGGGCGAATCGAATTGAATCGCATAGCGCAGATCGGATACGAAAAGGGGAGACACATTCTTTTCGGAATCGCCTTTTTTGAGAGTGATCTCCGAATGCAACGTTAATTCGTACGGCCAAGGCTTGTCATCGCTTGGATTCAAACCAAAATTAAAATTGATGTTGCTTTCCGCGCCTTCCTGCAAGTCTTGGGCAAGATCGCGCTCGCTTGACTGGCCGAGCAGCATAATTCTGTTGACGTTCATCCAACCAGCTCCTTTTTCGATTCCATGTCTTCATTTGCACGCCAAGGAGTAGCCTTGCCCGAAGCACCCATTACGGTAACCTTGTGCGGACCATCATGATCTGGTTTTTGCCGGGATACTTTTATTTCTATGTTGATGGCGCCCACCGTTATATCGCCATTGGACCATTCACTTGTTACCTGCATTTGCTGAGCGGCCTTCCACGTATCGTATTTCCGGCCGCCCTCCGGCTTTAGCTCCGCAGGTTCGACGCTATATGTAATGCGCGCTCCGACTTCCAGCGCATAGTCGGTGAGCAATGTCACAAGCTTTTTTCTTCCGTTCTCAATCTGAGATACGTAAGACTGGGACACGCCCAGCTCATCAGCCAATTGCTTCTGAGTCATGCCCCGTTGCGCACGCAGGGAAACAAGCTCCTCAAGAAGCTGGTCCTCGGCGTGATACAAATCGTAGGCAAGTTCCCGATAATCGTAAGGAAGCCGACCATCCATGGTTCCCTCCTGTGGTGGATATTACTTATAGTAATATCCACCACAGGCTCGACATTATTACCATCAGCTTAGCCTCCAGTCATTTTTTGAACACTCGTCGTATAGAATTTCAGCTATCTCAATCTGACGATTTTGCTTTTCCGTAATTTCAGTATCGGTTCCTGTTATGTCCTTCACATGCATGACAAGACCAAAAACGGAGTTCCTCACTTCAACAGGCTCCGCCTCGTAATGGCGTATCTGCGTCTTGCCTTTATGCTGAGCCGCGGCTTCAAAATGCCAACGCAATTCAAAGATGACTCGCGAGCTTGCATGTTTGACCTCTATAACCTCGCTGCCAGGCGTTAGCTTCCCCTCCTGCAATCGATTAAGCTTTTCCTCAAGAAAGGCTTCGAGCTTAATCCTGTATTTGTCGAAACGACGGAAATCGATATTCCCATTCGCAAGTTCTTGATTCGCCGCTTTGTCTGCAAACCAAGACGCCACCGTTTTGGACATGGTTTCGCCTTGTTCCGAAGTTTGGCCCAAAGACTCGCCGGCCCATAGGTATACCACTGATTTGCCGCTTACGCAACGACTTCTTGCAGAACGAGAAGCCATATGATATCCACCCTTTCCGAGGAATACGCTATGGCAAAGCTAGCACACTCCTCAAACGTTTGTTCGATTCTGAGAAGGCAAATCCTATATTTCCCACGACAGATAACACTGACATCGACTTCCCCCAAGACCATTACCCAGTCCCCGAAGGATATGACGAAAAGGAACAACAGCAACTTGTTTCATCAATGGAAGGTTGAGCACCAAACCAGCGAATGCGATTCAATGTTGCTTAGGTGGTGGTTGCATCGGATTCTCAGAAACCTGACAGATGAATGCCCTAATTTGTGATATGACTGCGCTTCGTGAAACAACGCAAGACCACTTCGGATTCACAGGAATAGTCGAAAGCACGCTAGGCTCATCGATGAAGATGATGAGCCCACGGTTTTTAGTCGTGAATAAAAGTATATAAGGCGGGAATATACCCCGCCCTGGGAGAGACCGAAAATCAGCCCCAGACTCACCCCTATATACGACAGAAATGTCTCACTATAAAGTGCATATGAACAGCCATTGATTATTCCATAGTTTCAACATACGAGCAAGGCACATCGGCGATTCCCTACTGCCGGAAATTCCTTTCTCCCAGCTCGACTTCGTCCGCCAGACACTGCTCGCCATCACCATCAACCAACGACGCGGATAGCCGCGCATGGCGTAGGCAAGAATACGCGAGTGCTCTATCCCGAGCTTTTTCACCACTGACAAGACCTGTTATGGAATGCGCTTCCTTGGTACGAATAATTTCAATTAGAGTACAGTTTCCACACTCTTTCACAAGAGAAAAACGCACAACAAGAGATTGATCGGGCATGTTTTCATGCCACCTTTGAATTAAGGTTCAATAAGCATATATGCATTCCGGAGAAGGAGATATGCGTTGGGAGAGGTATTCCAGGAGATCGTCAGCGGCATCGGCTGGCTATGGGCCCACAGAACAGTCATTCCCGATGATTTATACATCTGGACACTGCTGATCCTGGCGACAGGAGGATCCCGCCTCCCATCATTGCATGCAGATAACCAATCACGACCGAAAAGACAAAAGTATATGCTTTATCATAAAATTATACTAAGCAATAAATGGTATTAGTCAACTTCATAGAATATCGAAAAGTGTAAGTTTAGCTTTATGGAATACAATCGAAAGGATTTACATGAGAACGCTGTACCTTCTTGGTAATGGCTTCGACTTAGCATGCGGGTTGAAATCTCGCTATGCAGATTATTTTGAGTCACGTTTCAAATGGTACAAAGGATATAACTCCTCTGATTCAAAAGCGATTACAGCACTTTATGAAGAAATTCAAGATGGAGGCATCAAGAATATTCCCTCTGCTTGGTTCATTGTCTTTGCCTATGAACATGACCAACCTGGTTATAGGAATGATTATGTTCTTTGGCAAGATATAGAAAAAAAATATCGATACGTTTTTACAGGATTATCCACAAGAAAACGAGATATCTATCAGCGAATATTTTAAATATTTTTCCAATAGACCAGAAAATACATCTCCTCAAAAGAAGAGCATGTATGAGCTTTTAACACTTTACTTCCAAAAGAAGGATATCGCTTTCCGTACAGAAGAAAATTTATTTGACATATTTGATCAAGAGCTAAGCAATCTTGAAAACGATTTTGCAAAATATTTAAGTACAATAGACCAAAATCCCAACTATCAAACCAACGCAAAGCTACTATTCGAAAAAATTCAGAAAGCCGAGACCTCAAAACGGATTGAATATGTTACCTTTGGAACCATCGGAGGACATATGTCCAGTATGCCCAAAGAGCCCCACGAAGAATTTGTAATGTCTTTTAACTACACTCGGCCATTGGAAGGCATACCTAACTACGTTAATCTTCATGGTGAAGAGAATCAAGGCACTGCCATGTTTGGCATCGCAGACGACAACGGTTACCCTACTAAAACTAAGATGAAGATTACATCAGGTTACCGCTCTTCTTTCTTCAAAGACACAAGACGACAACAAAAAGAATGCTTAGATAAGCAATCTGCAAGAACCATTAATGAATTAAGTAAAAAACAAATTGACGAAATCAGATGTTTCGGATGTTCATTCAGCGATGCTGATTTTGATTATTTCAGAAGATATTTTGATCTTGCAAAATTTGACAAATCCGATTCTACGTTGGGTATATATTACACGAACGGCATATCCAGAAAATCTGCAATAAAAACTTACGCAAACTGCTTAATAAATACGATTCAGCTCACGAATCTGATAATAATAATACGTATCAAACCTTGGAAAATAGTGGCAGAATTTCTTTTGAAGAAATCCAACTTCCATAAAGATAAACAATACAAAATAACAAGTATTTCGCGAATCTTATTACGCTTGGGGATTCTTCAGCCACTAGATATATAAGGTTGCGCATTTGGGAATCATGCATGTGACGTAAAAATCCTAGGTGCGCAACCTCTCAGTCACTACTCCACTGATTCCAGATCACCTTTTAAAATATCTGTGGGCTAAACGTCCAGCTTTTCTTTCAATGCTTTCCTCATAGAAGAACCTATTGAATCTTCCAGGGCAATCAGTCGTTCTCTCATTCTGGCAGGAATTTCCTCAGTAAATTCGATCACCGCTTCAGCTATCCATTCTTTTTGAGCAAGCGTACCGTTCGCCATTATGTCCTCAACAGTTTCGGTTACGATCACGCCACCGAAATTGCATAGCTCGAGTTTGGTCAACGCGCCGGCCGCAGTATCGCACATGCCAGCAGGTCCCATTTTCAGCATGGTGACCATCAACTGTACGTACCTCTCAGCGGGGAACCGTTGCACTATGCGAGCGACCGCATTGTATCGCTTATTCGATATCAGATAATCAATAATATTTTGACGTTCATCCTCACACAGTAATGCCATTGCCTCATACGCTAGCCAATAGACAATATTGGCCTTATCCTCACAGCTTTTGACAAAACACGACAACATGCTGAAAAGTTCCTCTCGAATTCCATCAGGCAATTCATTACTGAAATGTATAAGGAATTTCAAAGGCCATCTTTTGTCTTGAAGCGCCTCAGCGTTGGACAGCATAAGCTTCACGAATGAATCCCAATCAACTAATTCCGGATGAGCATATCCGCAGAAGAGGAATGCGCTCAGCATGTGATCCACACCATGAACAGCAATAACTCCAGACTGTTCGTAGCTTGCTATTGCCTCAGCACAATATGCAGAAAAACAATCAGAAACCCTTCGAATCTCGTCCTCGGAAAGTTTTTGCGCATCATCGACGCTCTTGATTACATCAACTTGACCGCTCTTCACCTTTACGCGCCATTGCGCTTCCGATTCCTCATCATGAGAGCTTTGCTTATATTCGTACCATTGCTGCAGAGAGCCTGCATCGCATCGTTGCAGCAAGATTGCCAGATTGTCATCACCCCAAAAGGACTCCGGAAACAGAATCGTCAGGTTCTGCGCTCTCGAAGCGTAGCTTTCTTCTACGCAAGGCAACTCCAAGAACCATTGCTCAATCTTTTCCTGTACATCTCGATTTGCCGCCCTATAACAAGCTTTAAGCGTCTCGAGCAGTTCAATAGGGATATTGAACGTCGCAGAAACCTTCCGAGCGTACTCCCGCACAGACGCCATCGTCGTCAAGCACCAAAGGCAAACTTCATCAGCCTTATCTGCAGAAAGATAATCACCTATGCACTGGAACAACGTCAGATCATTCAGTGCCGTTGAATGCGTGGACTCATTCAACGATACAGTTTCGGCATATTCAACAATCCTGGAATCTGAAGCTCTCTGGATGGCGGACCAAAGTACTTTCCGATAATCGTCTTTGGAAGAACACCGCCGAAACATTTCAAGCACATTGACGATGTCCGTTCTCCCCTCATTATCATCCTCAATCTGAGCATACGCATTTTCTGCCTGCAAACAGCAATATCTTTTCCACGCATCTCTGTCACCGAGAAATGCCGTCTGAAGAATAAGGGAGATAAAACGTCGTCTTAGCGAATGGGTTTTCTCTGCTTCTCCAATGCTATGAAGCCACCGATTCGACACTGCGTTACCCGCAATGCTACGCTCTCCCAATTCGAGCCACCAGAAAATTGGATTGTCGGATGACTGAATCACCTCAGCTACATCAACCTGCTTTCCAGATGACTTAACGTTTCCCCAAATCCAATCGTATTGCCACAGCAATCTCATTGCCGCGCCACAGATTCCATTAGCGGTAATATCATCTGGATTCTGCAAGCAAAGACTCACTGCATTCGAACCGGCAGAAATAGCTTCATCCTTACGACCGAGTTCAAACATCGCCCATGATTCGTGAACCAGCAGCCACGCTTTATCTACAGGATAAAGATCATAAGTCATAACAGCTTCAATATGTTGAAGAGCGGCACTCCAATCATTATCATCTATATCAAAGGCAAATTGCATTACCGCCGATGCGGCTTGCTCTTCAGGAGATTTCGCAACCGAAAAAAGCTCATCCAAGCGTCCACCCTGTCCATCAAAGTAATCATAAAAAGCCGCGGCCGCCTTCCAGCACCAGTCAGATGAAGCCCATGCCTCATCCTTTCTTTTCCCTTTCTGCATGGCCACGTCAGCCATGGAACCACTTCCCGCTCTCCAGTACCACTCCAATCCATACTCATTCCCATATAGCAAGGAAGCCAAGGCCTCATGACCTTTCAAGTTATCTATATGTTTATTCACATGCGGGGCTATCACACGAGGAGCGAGCATTGCGAGTCGAATGCGATCCTGGTTTTTAATGTTTTTCAGACCATTCCACACAACTCCGTTGAATGCAGACTTCTCATACGTGCTGCATGCGAACTCATAAATCTCTTCTTCATCTGTCTTTTCCAGCACATGATCCTTGTATACAAGAATCTTGGGTTTTCGGGAAGAACGGTCAATCTGTGAAGACTCGATCTTGGACCAATACATTGTTCCTTCATTAGAAATCAGAACAACAACATGAGCAATTCTCCCATTAGTCCACGAAGCTTCATGATTGGCATCAAATCCGAACCACCAGCCAATCACATTACCTTGCTCATCCTTTTTAGGATGCCTGAAGTAGCTTGCTCCTTTCTTTACTTGCACACCGAGAACCACAAATGAAGGAATTCCCTCATCGCCCACCGGCATCACCCATAAATCAGTGCCAAAATCAATGTCCTTGGACATTATGCACCATTGGAAAGTGTCAGAGAAAAAAGCCTTTACCTGATTTTCGCCGCCCTCTCCCCTTCGAGCTTCCGGTGAGATTCTGACCCCAAATGTTCCAGGCATAACCACTACCTTTCACAAGTAACTTCGTCGTGTATTTTTCACTCGTTTTGCTCTGAATCTTACAGTACAAAGGACAAATGTTCGAGTCGGTTTAGATAACCCCGAGATTCTATGTGCTCTTAAGTTTCACCCTTGAGATAAAAATAACGCAATTTACATCTTATGCGCGACCTCGCTAACCGATAGGGGGGGCTGCGGACGTTTTCTTGGAGACTGAACGAAAGGATTATCATATGTCCGGTCCCGAGGAACGGCGACGTACGGTGGAGCTGTATTTCACCACGCCGATGACCACGGCCCAGGTGGTGAGGCATCTGGGCGATCCGACCAGGCAGTGCCTGGAACGCTGGCTGGCGGCGGATCCCGGGTATGCTGGCCATATGGCGGAACCAATCATCCCGCCGGAGATGAGGACCAAGGCGATCGAACCGGTGCCGGACGGCATGCGGCAGAAGCAGGCCGCCGAACTGCTCGGCGTAAGCGTCGGAGCTGTCCACAACTGGGTCAAGGCGTATCGCGAGGGCGGCATGGCCGCGATGCAGCCCAGGAACAGGAACGCCAGCCAGACCAACAAGCCTGCTCCGCGACCCACTGTGTGTGATCGAATAAAGGTGTTCACTGTCGGCACTTGTTTCTGTACACCTTGAGCGTTCAATTTGGACATCGCCGGCGGTGACGGTGCCGGTGAAATAAGAACACCGGCATCGTCTTGTTCCTTGATGGATTCCCGAGTGCCTGTCAACCAAACTGATGGTTCTCGGGAGGAAAGGAAATGACGACACCGGTGTGTGTCCGACGGCGTATCAGGCAGCTCGACCGCCAAGGCCTGAGCCACAAGGAGATATCACGAAGGCTCGGCGTATCGCGTACGACCGTGGTCAAGTACGCCAACCATGGGGATTATTCACCCAGGCCATCGAATGCCGTCCGACCGGGCAGGTCGCTGGTCGACGACGGGTACGCGGCCATCGTGGACGGATGGCCGGCCGCCGACCTGCGCATGCCGGTCAAGCAACGCCATACCGCGACCCGCGTGTACGAGCGGCTCGTGGCGGAATGCGGGTTCACGGGCCCGTACTCGTCGGTGCAGCGCCGGGTCAAGCGTTGGAGGCAAGAGCATCGAGCGCGGTCGGACGGCTTCGCCGAATCGAAGTGGGCGCCGGGAAGCGCGCAGGTCGATTTCGGCCAGGCCCGGGCCGTGGTCGCGGGCGTGGAACGGGTCGTGCATTTCCTGGCGGTGTCGTTCCCGTGTTCGAACATGCGCCGGGTGGCGGCATTGCCGGGCGAGACCGCGGAATGCGTGTGCCAGGGACTGCCGGAGGTGTTCGAGAGGACGGGCATGACGCCCGGGGTCGTGGTGTTCGACAACGCCACCGGCGTGGGCCACCGCAACTCCGACGGCACGGCCGCCCGGACCCGTCTGTTCTCCCTGTTCTGCGCGCATTACGGGTTCGAACCCCGGTTCTGCAACCCGTATTCCGGCCACGGGAAGGGCGGCGTGGAGAACGCGGTCGGCTTTCGCGGGGCGCGACCTGATGGTGCCGATGCCGTCGGCCGAGAGCTTCCGGGCGCCGGCCCGCGTGTGGCTGGACGCGTGCGAACGCATCGCCGGATCGGACCATTACCGGCATGGCGTTCCGGTTCGGGAACTGTTCGAGGCGGAGAAGGACCACATGCTGCCCTTGCCTGGCGTGCGGTTCGACCCGTGTGACTGGAGGAGCGTGAAGGCCGACAAGACCGGCTCCGTCGTCATCGACGCGAACCGGTATCTGGCCGGCCCGAGATGGCGTTCGATGCGTTTGCAGGCCGGGGTGCGCGTCTTCGAGATCGAGCTTCGCGATCCCGATGGCGGGCACATCGTCACATTGGAACGCGTGTGGGGGAAATCGGCGGAAACCCAGGCGGATCCGACGAGCCTGCTCGCGATCATCGCGCGCAAGCCGCGCATATGGGGCGAAAGCCCAATCAGGAACGATTGCCCCGATACCGTGCGGTCCCTGCTCGACCGCATGGACGGACGCGTGCGGGCCAACCTGCTCGACGACATCCGCGCCGTGGCCGCCGAATGCGGGTTCGCCGCCACCGTCAAAGCGGTGGAGACCGTCATCGACGCCGGACGGACCATCGACCGGGCCGCAATCGCCACATGCGCCCGACGCGTCCTCGAGGGCAAGGGCTCCTCGGGCGGCCAGGATCCGAAACACCATGACGAATACATGGAGGGACGGGCATGAGCGCACACGACGGCCAGCCGCGCAAGCGCGGCGGCGGAGTGGTCGACAAGGCCACACCCGGACAGGTCATGACCTTGGCGCGCAACCCGCCATTGACCCACAGCGTGCCGCGCGACGCCATCGAGAACGCGACCCCGGGCCGGCCCGGCTTCCTGGCCAACCTGTTCGAGAAGGAGAACGCGAGCCGGGCCGAATCCAAACGGCGGCGGCTGCCCGGACAGGCCGGCTTCCCCCGGAACAAGACCCTGGACGGCTACGACCGGGGGCATGGCCTCGTTCCCCGCCGACCGGGGCCGCGAGCAGCTGGAAAGCCTGGAGTCCGTCGAACGGGCCGAGGACCTCGTGCTCCACGGCGACGTCGGCTGCGGCAAGACCCACCTGGCCATCGCGATCGGCATGCTCGCATGCCAACGCATGATACCCGTGAGGTTCCTCGCCGCCTCGAGCCTGGTCATGCGCTTGAGGAAGGCCAAGGACGACAACAGATTGGACGCCGAGCTCAAGTCGATAGGCAGGGCCGGGCTGGTCATCATCGACGAGCCCGGCCATCTGCCCATCGACATCAACGGGGCCCGCCTCCTGTTCCAGGCCGGCGCGGACGGCTACGAGACCCGCAGCGTCATCTCCGACTCGAACCTCGGGTCCGGCGGATGGGGCGACGTGTTCGGCGACGGGGACATGGCCGCCGCGGTCATGGACCGCATCGTCCACCACGGCGGGATCCTCCGCTTCCACGGCGAATCCTAACGGAACAGGCACTCCCTCATGAAATAAACCAGACAAACAACAAAAAAAACAAGGGAACAGCCGACGATGGTGTTCAAGTTGAACGCCGACCGTGTCCAGATTAAGTGCTGAAAGCGTCCACCTCGATTTGACGTTGATAATGGTTATGCCGGTTTCTGATCGGTGATAATGGTGGATGACGGCTTGGGCGGTGACCCCACATTTGACTGACGCCATCGGTTCCGGTGGCTGTCCTTATTTTGATTTGTCCCGCCCATGGCCGCCGACCCGTGGGCCATGGATGCATGACCCCATGGGAGCGTGGCCGCTCCCGTCGGATCCCGCAAGAACCATGGTAGCGTGCCCCGTCAACGTCCTGTCTGCGCCGCAAGCCCCCGGGAGGCATCCGAACACATGGAAAGGAACGACAACGATGACGCCGCCGAACGAAGTGGTGCGGGCCGGGATCGACACCCACACGGACACGCACACCATCGCATTGCTCGACGAGCGGGGCAGGCCGCTGGGCGCCGAGACGTTCACGGCGGACCCGGACGGATACGACAGGCTGATCGGCATGCCGCCCGGGCCGGGCAGGGTCGCGGCCGTGGGCGTGGAGGGCACGAACTCGTTCGGAGCGGCCCTGGCCCGTCGTCTCACTGCCGCCGGATACGAGGTGCGCGAGGTGCCGCGCCCCAGGCGAAGCGTGCGCCGCAGGGACGGCAAGTCCGATCCCCTCGACGCGGTCGCCGCTGCCCGTAGCGTCATGGCCGGCGACGGCACGAGCCTGCCGAAAAGCTCGGACGGCTGGGTCGAGGCACTGCGCCACCTCAACGCGCAGCGATCCCAACTGGTGTCGGCGATGACCGCGATCCCCGATTCGACGAACGGGCTGCTCGCCGCCGCCCCGGAACCCATCAGGGAACGTTACCGGGGGTTGAGGAGCAAGACCCGCATGAACAGGCTCGCCGAATGCAGACCGGCCGGCGGCCTGGTCGAGCGGAGCGTGCTGGCCGCGCTGAAATCCGCCGCCAAGGCATGGAAGGCGCTCAAACGGCAGGCCGGTCTCCTGGAGGAACGCATGCGCCTGATCCTCGAGGAACACGCCAGGCCGCTGCTCGACATGTACTGCGCGGGCGCCGTCATCGCCGCGACCCTGGCCATCGTCGCCGGGGACAACCCCGAACGCATCCGAAGCGAGGCCGCGTTCGCCAAACTCTGCGGCGTCTGCCCCATCCCCGCGTCCAGCGGCAGGACCAACCGACACAGGCTCAACAAAGGCGGCAACCGGCAGGGCAATATGGCATTGCACCGCATCGCCATCGTCCGCCTGCGATACCACAAGCCGACCCGCGACTACATGGCCAAAAAGACCCGCGAGGGCAAAGGCAAGCTCGAGATCATCCGCTGCGTCAAACGGTTCATCGCCCGCGAGGCATACCGGGCGCTCATCAGCATACGCAACGGCGAGGTCGGACGCGGGACCCCGGCCGAACGCGGCGCCAAGCTGCGCGAACTACGCGTCAGCCGGAACATCACCCAGCAACAGATCGGCGAGGCGCTCTGCGTGCCCTCGAGCCGCATCAGCGAGATCGAACGCGGCGCACGCGACCTTCCCGAACTCGAGCAACGGGCCATCCAGTGGATACACTCGACAACCAACCCAAAACAACACACCCAAACGCTTGACAATGTATAGGAGCATCAGAATACACACGTCTCCGTCATCGCCGGAGGAGTCGTCGCGCCGCGGCCTCGACGGTGTCCCGCCGTCCTGCGCGGCGTTCCCGTTCCTGGGCGGCAACGCGGCCATGCCGCCCTCGCGATGCGCCTTGGCCCAATGGGCCACGGCGCTCACGCCCGCGCCGAGCCGCCGGTCGGCTTGCTTCCGCGCATGCCGCCCGATACCGGTTCGATCGTCTTCCGCCCGGTTTCCAGGGGATGATGGGTTTCGCCATATGGCCGACGTAACGGGGATCCTTCGCCGGCCGGCGTTCCAGGCGCCGTCTGGTCGGATGACCGAGATGTTCGACCGCTTCGGCGGTCGTCGTTGATGTCGTGAGATAGAGTTCCACCGCCCGCTTGCGTTCCTCGGGAGTGAACACAACCAAATCCTTGCGTTCGGTCTCCAAGAAAATGTCCGCAGCCCCTTTTCTTGGACTCCCCGACCGGGAGGAGACCCCCCCCTAGGGTGGTATACAGCCTAGCGCGCACGATGCGGCGCGGGCCATTCGAAAAGCAGGACACGCTGCTCACGGCGTGGATTGATGGGCCCATGCCCCGGCCAACGCAAACTGAGGCATGTCCCGGTTCCCGAGGAATCGAAACGCAGAGCTGTGGACGCGGTCGCGTTGTTCCTTGCTGTATACCACCCTAGGGGGTCTCCTCCCGGTCGGAGAGTCCAAGAAAACGCCACCACCTCGCTAGTTGATATGTAGCTTCTTCTTCAGCATACCTACCAACATGGAACGTTCTTTCTTTCCGAGCAACAACACTACATCCAAAAGCATTGTGACCAATGCATACAGGCAACACGTCAGAATCAACGAGACCCAGCCATTGGCGACCAGCGCGAACACATGCCTGATTCCCCAGCAGACGGCGGCAGCCACCGCTGTGGAGGCGAAGTACCGAATATAGATGGGATAGAACTCGAATTTCCCGATGCCCAAGCATCTGGAGGCATAAACGGGCACGAATGTCACATTTGCCAAAATCTCAAACAGAGGCGGAATCGCCGCCACGAGGAAAACGCCCCACTTCGGAAGAACCTCGATAAAGGCAATCAGCACGACCATGGATATCGCACTGTAGACGAGCCATCCGATAGAATACTTCTTCAAACGGTTGACGATCAGCGGCAGATTCTGCAACGTCGTAGCGACACCGGAAATCAGCAAGCCCAGCATGGTAAGGGTAAGCAACTGATACAACAGCTCCGTATCCTGACCATGCTGCCACAAACTCATGAAATCATATCCTGCAACAAGCATCGCCACAAAAATAATATTCGTGAAGAAACCGGTCACCTTCATGCCCGATTTGAGGTCTTCGATGAGTTCCTTATGCTTGCCCTGCGCATAGTATTTCGTCTGTTCAGGATAAAACAGGCTCGACACAGTCCACATTAGTCCGCTGATCTGGTTCGGAACGGTCTGGGCGATGGAGAGCATACCCATAAGATACGGGCTGATCATCAGGTTCGCCACCAGCAACTGCAATCCGAACATCATAATCTGCTGGAGTTTCGTGACCACGTTCCACACGCCGGCGGAAAGCATCTCACGAATGCTCGTCCACGATACCGATTTCCTGTCGAAGGAAATGTCGGGAAGTAATCTGCGCGTATACGAGCGATTCATCAGCGTCATCACCGCCGTCGCCAAGCATACGGCCAAGCCCACGTAGTAGACCTTTGGCGGCAGAATCCCGAAAAGCGCGACCATGGCCACCACACGTACCAAGGAAAACGCGAGATTCGCGATACTGCTCAGATACAGCTTGTTCTTCACGAATGTGGCGACGGAATACACCGTGGCGATGGTCGAAAGCATGAAATTCAGGAATATGAAGACGAACAGAGCCTTCACGTCTCCCACAAGATGTGGAGAGATGTTCACCAGCTTGTCAAGGAACGTCACCACCGGAACCGCGACGACCACCAGTATGGCGACCATGACGCCGTTTGCCGCAAGCGTAGACGAATAATACCCGTTCGCCTTGGAATCATCGCCTTCATGGTATGCGACCGTGATGAAGCGCCCGGCCACCGAATTCAATGCGATGGTAAGCAGCTGCGCATAGCTCACGAACGTGTTCGCCAATCCGACGAACCCATAGGCTTCAGCGCCGATGCTACGCACGATATATGGCGTAAGCACCAGACCGATTCCAACGGAAACCGTGAAATTCACCAAACTTGCGACCATGTTCACAAGCAGTTGTTTCTTATCTCCCATAATTCAGCCTATTACTCGCCTATCTTCTCCACGAATTCCCGATAAAAGGATTCTTCCGTAAATTTCCGCGAATGCAGCAACGCCGCCTGCGACATCGATTCCAGTCTCCTGGAGTCGCCGTTCAATTCCCTAAGCGCATCCACCAACGAATCGATGATCCTGCCGCAATACAATGCCACGAAATCATCGGGAGCAAAACCAAACCGCGCACGAATCGCCTTTCGGTCATCCTCAGTGAACCCGCGTTGGAATTTGGAGATATCGATGCCGTTATGAGCCACACGCACATCCGTCACCGGATCAAGGCAATTGCGCCTCCACGAGTTCGCCATATAGTCGCTCACCGCGATCACGCGCGAATACCCCGTGCTATGGAACGGCATCGTCGGATCATAATGCAGGTGGTACATCAAAGCGTCGCCGCGATAATCCTCATACGGAGCCATGGCATCACAAGGACCGCCTTCAATGACCACCACATCGAACGGACCGGCTTTCTTGATCTCCACCAGCGCCTTCGCATAATACGTGGAAACGCGGGAACGCTTCTTCCGGTTCCATAGGTTCCGAACCCGGTTGGCCACCTTGTACGGCAGACCGGGGCTCTGCAGGAACACGACATGGGTCGAACGGTATTTCTCGGCCAATGCGCGAGCCTTCGGCTCATCAGGCGAAACCAAGCACACCCGAATCGGCGTATCAACCATATCAGAGCATTCCAATCAATCACACAATAAAAACTTCATGGCTCGAACCATCATTCCGCCACTCTCCACATATTATTGGGCTCCCCAATGACAACCCACATACCCCAGCTCGAAGCCAGACAGCACCTTCTCCGGCTCCCCTTCACCCCCATATACGGTAAGTCATTATATACTGACTGTACAGAAGCACATACGGCATATGGGAACTATCCCGGCGAGCCCCGTATATGCCTTCCTTTCCCGCATATGAAGATATAAAAGAAGGTAAATATGGCCGATAGTCGATTCCAAGAGCCAATGCAAAATCACGAAGGACGCCAATCATCCAATGGGTCGGATCCACTGATTACTGTCGTTCTGCCTATTTACAATGTTGCAAAGTGGCTTGATACCTGTATACAGAGCATCGTTAAACAGACCTATCGGAATCTGCAAATCATTCTCGTCGACGATGGGTCGACCGACGAATCGCCAACCATCTGCGAGCATTGGGCAGCCAAAGACAGCCGCATCAATGTCGTGCACCAGCGGAATGCAGGACTATCCGCGGCAAGGAACACGGGATTGCGACTGCGCAAGGGCGAATACATCTGCTTTGTGGACAGCGACGATTATGTCGAACATGATTACGTCAAACGCATGCTCGATACGGCACATGCCGAACAGGCGGATATGGTGATTTGCAATGTCCGGAAAGAGGATGAGAACGGCGCTGCGCTCGCCGAAGAAGCTGATCCTAGCTTTGAGACTAAAACACTCACCAGCCGCCAGTACATGATCTATGCGATGCAATCCAGCTGGAAGCATATCGTGGCGTGGAATAAACTGTACCGAAGTGAAATTTGGGATAATCTCACATACCCTGTCGGTAAAATTCATGAGGACGAATTTGTATTCGCGCAACTGGTCGTCCGCTGTCATCGTGTTGCATGCATCGATGATGTTCTTTACCATTATGTGCAGCATGATGGCAGCATTATGAACGAAAATTATTCCATTAGGAATCTTGATAAAATCGAGGCATTGTGTCAGCGCCTCCTCTTCCTTGATGAAAACGGCTTTAATGAATGCCTTTTAAATACTTTTAATGGTATTATTGCAGATTTCATGCGGGCGGAAAACAATTTACGCAGCGATATGCAAGCACAGCAACGCTTACATTCCTTGTCATCTCAAGCACAAGCATTATCTCCTATATGCTTTAAATCACCAATGTCTTGGTTTGAAAAGACAAAAGTACTATTTTGCTTAATATTTTCACCATTGTCATATGCTATATTCAGCAATCGATTACATCATTTGATAAAAAAAATTAAGAGTCAATTGCAGTTTTCGTGGATCAGGTGACGGGCGCCGGTAGGCGAATCGGCAGCCCGCTGTATCTGAGTTTGACCATGGCGATGAGGCTGTCGACCTTGCCGAAACGGTAGTGCCCGAAAGGTTGCGCACTTTGGATCGTGGCCGTCCATGGCGCGATGACCGGTTCGCTTCCATGAGACTGTCATCGAGCCGGGACATGTCAAGGTAACGCCGGTTGGACCATTCGTTCGCGGTGACGTACCTGATGCGGGCGCATATGAGCATGAGGGCGCTGTTCCCGTCCGGGAAGCTTCCCACGACGCGCGTGCGCCGCCTGATCTCCCGGTTGAGCCGTTCGATCATGTCGTTCGTGCGGATGCGCCTGCGGTGCCAGTCCGGGAACCCGGGCAGCAGGTAGGTCACGGTCTCGCCGATACCCTCCCGCAGGCAGTTGGCGGCGGCCTTCAGCCTCCTGGCCTCCATCTCCGCGGCGACGGTCTCGGCCTTGTCCAGCGCGGATTCCCAGGACTCCATGGCGAACACGGCCTTCAGGGCCGCCGACGTCCATTCCCTGTGTCCGGGCGGCACCTTGGAGAGCACGTCGCGCATGAAACGCACCATACACCGCTGGTACCTCGCCTCGGGCAGCATCGAGCCGACCGTGGCGACGAGTCCGGCGTACCGGTCGCCGACCACCAGGCGCACGCCCTTGAGGCCGCGTTCAATCATGGAGCGGACGAACTGCTCCCAGCTGGCGGAATCCTCCTTCATGCCCTCGGCGACGCCGAGCACCTCACGGTGACCATCCATGCCGATGCCGATGGCGACGAGCACGCTCACGTTCTCCACTCGCCCGCCCCATGATCGCTTGTGCCACACGCCGTCCACGAACACGTACGGCCATTCGCCCTCCAACGGCCTGTTGCGCCACTGGTCCATCTCCCCATAGAAGCGCTTGAACTTGTCGGAGAGCGTCCGCGAGGGCATGCGATCGCCCCACAACAGCCGGCCGGTGTCGTCCACCTGCCGGGTGCTCGCGCCCGCCAGGTACATGTCGATCAATGGTTCCTCGATGCCCCTGCTCGCACCGCCGGTATCGTTCGATCACCGCCGACCCGAAGACCGCGCCCTCCGGTTTCGGCACCTTCGGCTCCAGCCTGCCGGCCTTGGCGGTCAGGCCGCGTTCGTAATGGCCGGCACGGTACGCCTTGCGTCCGCCGGTTCGTTCGTATCCTGCGGCGCTGGCGATCTCGTCGACCTGAAGCGTCGGGCATCGCGTTGACGATCCGCTCAACCTTGTCACGCACCATGGCGTCGAGCTTCGTCTCGAACATGGCGTCGTCGAACTGTATGATTTCCCTGGACATGGCCTCCGCCTCTTTCCAATCGCGGTTTTCCAGTGTCAGCGACTGAAAATCGCACCCGGAACGGGCCATGTCCTCTTCCAAGAAACCCGAATCACAAAGTGCGCAGGATTTCGGGCCTTATCCCAGCAATACTTTGGAAGCAGTGCTCCAAGTATTGTTCCATATTATAAGCCGGCACGATAATGCTGACTAATTCGTTCTGCTTGACAAGAATTTCCTGCTTCCCACCGCCATACAATACATAAATCTTATACTTCTACTAAACTAATCCGGAAAAATTTTTTACAGATCATATCCTCTAATATTTCTCGCAAGATCTTCAATTATTCCTTCATCAACTCGTTCGTCAAATTTTCGCGCGAACAGCATAGGCGAGGTAATCAATTCGTTGTAATCTGATGAATGGAAAACATACGGATTACCCCGTTTCCAGTCAATGAGTCTCATAATAGATCGGTAATCATCATCAGCCTGTGGATGCCAGATATTTTCCCGGAAAGGTGAGTTCATCAGCATTGTCTGCATAAATAATTCATCAGCACACCAAGAATACTGAAAAATTCTTCTATATGCCGCCCATTGATCGACGACCCATAAAGCAAACCCATGGGTAATACTGTACCAGTTCGCTCCCTTAGCAAGAACTTCTGCATGTTCTTTCAAACGGTTGACCCCCATTAAACGTTGAAAGCGCTTTGAGAGCCACTCAACATATCGACAATCTCGACCCAACATATTTTGAAAAGGATGGAAAAGCGAGACCCTTTCTCGTGTAGACTGCAATATGTCTGATCCAATCTCACAGAAATCAACGAATTCTTGACCACGATGGGATTTGAAGAAGTCATCGATATAATCCATGTCATGTAATGGCAAGTCAGCCCCCGACAACAGATGGTAGTAATCACATTCACAGGCAACAGCTCGGCGAAGAAGCGCCAACTCACATTGAATCTGGGAGCTCCCACCCCATGTCACTTTGACGCGGGGGGCAAAAGTCAACGAAGCATGCTTCAATACCCCATTGAACATGCTTGCGTCAAAATCTTTCGATCGGGCGTCAATATGGACATCTATCGAATTCCGTTCGTCATCAAGCAAAGAGAGCAACGTACGCAACTGATTCCAGTTGTTGTGCGCCATAATCATAAATGCATGTCTCATATACGGAAATCTCCTGAACCTGCGTTACCTGATACCATACTGATCCAACAACTGACCAAACCATGAACGCTGGCCATTCCCACAATCTGGTTGAGGTGGTTCTTTCCAAGAAAGCTTATGCAAGAAAGTACCATTGTCATCTGAACGATGGTTTATCGAAGCTGTATTTACAATTGGTGATGTCAGCACATCGACATTGTTAACAGGAATAGCATCTATGGTATTCCGCACATCCACAAATTCTTGATATGCCACAGAAATAATGCGATCTATCAGGAAATAGTCAATCATTACACTGCCTTCTCGCTCATGATATCGCTCAAAGAAACGCAACATGAAATCAAAGAAAGGATCGCCTGCGCATCCACCCCAACAGTATGCAGTCCAATTGCGAGACCACATCGGACTCCATTGCTCTCCTGGCCGTATAGTGCCATGCTTGATGCTGAACAGTCTGAGATCATTCACGAAATCCGGTATGGGAGCGGTCATCAGCAATGTGGCATCTAGCCAGAATCCACCATATTTGTGAAGCAAATCAAATCGAACATAATCAGAAAAATGAGTCAGAGAAATGGCTCCATGCTCTACATATCGATAGAAATCGACGGACCGTTTGGCATAATCATGATAGTTGTCCTTCGTAATCAGCATGACAGGTCTCCGGCCTGCAAACCTACGCATGGAAGCGACCGCCAAACGCACAACATCAGGCATCCGTTCCTCACCTTGCCACCACATCACCCAGATTGGTGCATCAGCTTGAATTTTTCCACAAAACTCAGTTTTATGGTAGGCAACATCCGGAAGATAATAATGTTTCAGATACTCTTCTATCTGTCTACATACAGAAAAGCCAGCCTGCGGTAACAGCTTATACAGCATTTTCGTAGCAACAAGTCTTGGACCAAAACGCTTACAATAATTAACTGCCTGACCCAATGATTGAACTGCCATGCTCAGTGTCCCCTCATACATTTAGCAGCAAGAACCGCACATATACGAATATGCAACAACTTGAATTGTACTAAAATAATTCGAATCCTATTCTTTAGATCACGATAATTAAGCGAATCCTTATATTGAACAAATTTTTCTTCCAGAAAAACTTGCCATTTGTTGTTGATTAATTTATTATTCAATAATCCTATTGAAATTAAATCAATAAAAGCCAATCGAGCCGAGAAAGCAGCATATGCATTAAGCTGCATGGGGAATCGCTCAACTGTATAGTTCCACAGCTTCTGCTGCATGTCCCAAGTATCACAGAGCCTTTTATCCATCGCCTCTACTGTTCTTGCCTTCCCCATCATGGAATCTGGACGCTGGAAATACCCATAATACGCTTTATCAAGAAAAGCGACCTGTTTTGCAGCACCAATAAGATGATATGTGAAATACAAATCTTCTCCCACATAAATTCCCTTAGGGAAACGAACACTACTGTCAGTAAATAATTCACGCTTGGAAATGGTCTGCCATACATTCCAATAAAAGCGTCCTTCCAACATCCATGTTAGCGCAGTCGCGGAATCAAGCAATTGATTGGATGGGAACGTAAGATGCACAGGTCTAGGAGAAGAATCAGTTTTCTCTGACGAATTGAAGTAATCATAAAAAGCGACATCAGCGGCACTTTTCTCCAATCTTGATACGGCGTCAGTAACCGCACCTTGCGCAAGCCAGTCATCGGCATCAGCAAACATTAAATAATCTCCCGATGCTCTTTCAATACCAAGATTCCTCGCAATAGAAACTCCAGTAACCGCCGATTGTATCACTTTGATGCGAGCATCTTCCCGAGCTAGACGTTCACATGCTGCAAGCGATCCATCACTTGAACCATTCTCAACCAAAAGAATTTCCAAAGCCTTATAATCTTGGTCAGCAATGCTTCGCGCACAGCGCTCAACGTACTGTTCAACATTATGCACAGGAATGATAAAACTGACCATTTTCTTATTGTACATGCTCGTTTTCCCCTGAATATCAGCAATCTGCCGACGAATAAATCAACTCAAGCTGCCGAGTAATTGCAACACGGTTATAACCCAGCTTGTTCACGATACGAGAACCATCACTACGGTCAGACAAGGTTTCATGCATTTTGCATTGCATTATCGCCTCAGCCCATTGCCGTGGTTGACCAGTCGGAAGATGACGAATTCTTGGCGCTTCAAAAGATCCAAGCTGGATTGTATCCGAGATTAAAATAGGAAGCCCGTTGTCAGTGGCTTCTACCACTACCATCGGAAACCCCTCGTATAAAGATGGCATGGTAAAAACATCAAAAGCACTCATAAATCGTTCGGGCTCTGCTGTGCCACCAGGAAGATGAACCCTGTCATTTAAGTCAAGTACTTTCGCTTCTTGTCTCACATTACAAGACAATGGTCCCTCCCCAACTAGAAGTAAATGAGCATCTACCCCCATATCACATAATACTTTCAAAACACGAATTTGGAATAACGGATCCTTGGCTTCTGCTAAACGTCCAACAGAACCGAATAACAAAGATTCTGAACCAACTCCGAGCTCAGCACGCACCTGGGACCGAATAGGCATACTGAAACGGAAACGTTCTACATCTACGCCATTATGAATAATGTCAAATCTTCTTTTTCCAAAAAGATACTTCCCAGCCTCAGATGAACAAGCAAGATTAAACGTGGCATATCTGGACCACGCCTGTTGCCCAAATTTATGCATAATTTGTTTTATTATCCGTGATCCTGAGCCAAAAGCAGAATTATGTGAATGAACAATTCTGACCGGTATTCCTGCATCATAAGCAATCTTAGCATATAAAAAACCCATGCCATTCATGGTATTAATATGAACAGCGTCATAGTGTTTGGAACATAATTGCTTTCTCCAAGCACTAGAACTGCATATTGCACGTTTCATAAGATTCGGCTTAAAACCATGGAATACCGTGTAACGCTTACCACCGAGACTTGAAATAGTATCATCATAGCATGCACTCCAATCATGCGTACAAAAGACATCAAAACTATAGTTATGTCGATCCAACGCTTCTGCGGTATTTACTATGAAACGTTCAATACCACCTAAGCCCCAACCTTCAGAATAATATAAAACTTTTATGGTCATACATACTCCTTATTTAATACTCGAAACTGTCAATTAAATACCAAGTATTTCTGAAGTGTAAGGGTATACTTCATACCAGCCACCATATATGACCAGATACAAAAAACACACTACGCCCCACAATAAGAATAATAATTGTAGCGTTTTCTCTAACAGCTTATTACTGGAAAAAATATTAGGTATTAATAATATAGTAAAAATTTTCTCGTAAAGGAAAACTCTATCGATATTTGGACTAATCACTGTAAATTCAGTACCAAGCCAACCTATAATTGCAAAATATACATATACATTTAAATTCTGGTTGTAAATAATGTCTTTATCTTGGTTTTTGACTACTAAAAAAATACAGGAAATCAGAACAGCAGAAATGATTGGCAGGATAGACGTGCCACCCGTACCAAGTCGAGCTACACTCCAATTAACAGTGGGATGATATTCCGCAACAAATCTTACTAGAGTAGATCCACTATAATACCCTAAAACAAATATAAATAATGTAATTAATACAAGAAACGTCCTTCTTGTTTTTTCGGTGCTTACAATATTTCCAGTGTTTTCTCCTTTTATCAATAAAACACACGGATAATATACCAGAGCAGTTAATGCAGTGAAATGAAACTGTGTTGCAATAAAAATTACACAAATAAATTTTACGATTTTTTTGTCAAAGCAATATCTTAGAGAATATAAGCAAATTGCGACAGCTAAGTACTGCTTCATAGTATTCATAGATTCAGCATAGAAGAATAGCATATATGCGGCCATGCATAGCCAAGTCCTTCCCTTACAGAATCTTGCAGCAGAAACATAGAGCATGAATATGATTAATAATTCTATTGCAAATAAGAAAAAATGGACATCTGAGACTACGTGAGCACATAGCCAAGCAAGTAGTGCAAAACCAAGAGGAATAGGCTTATCAATTCCAAAATAACTAATAAATATATCCGTAAAACGCAGCTGACTGACTTTTTCGAATGTGTCAATCACATATACCTTGACATCAGTACCAATAGTCACATCACGCACACCGGCGATTGATGCAAGAAAGAGAATTCCAGATGCAGAAAAGATTTTACATAATAAATATCTATATTGTTCACCGCCCCAGAAATGCGCCGATCTGTCTGAAATCCAGAAAAAAACAAGCGAGATAGCGAATACAAGCGGATAAAATAATATTTGAAACATATAAATCAACTAATTCATCTATTTTAAGGGATCAATCTAGAAACACTACTGCTAATAACGTCACGCCCACCGCTTCCTTCCTAGACGAATCTGCGTGTGCCTAAACCAAGCGACCACATACAAGCAGAGAAATAAGTGCAGTTTCCAAAACATAAGCACTATGGAACGACTCTTGGAATTCATCTGCGCGCAATGCACATTTCTTATTGCACACGCAAATTCATCAATCTGACGAACCTTACGATACAAATGCCAATGATCTTTTAAAGTCATTCCCGCATTTGCATTAAACACATAATTGACAGTTAATTGCATGAGAACATGCGCTACAAAAATGTCAAACTCTTTGGGTTCCCACTTCGCTTCTTTAAAATCCTGATTCATTATTTTAAATGCACGAATATATCGATTCATATAATCTTCAGAAAAGCGTTTCGTTGATGAATCTGCATTGCGATAATACTGATAACTAAATACCGGAGACCCCATGAAAGTGACATTGTTTTGTTCTGCCTTAAAAGCCAAACGTAGAATAAATTCACAATCTTCACCGAAAGCAAGACTCTCATCATAATACAAATGATTAGTAATTAGAAAATCCCGAGAAAAAAGCTTTGCCCAAGCTTGCCCCATGTTATACGTACACCGCATCAAGCGCGAACAGCACTCTACACCATTAAAGCGCTCATCTTCACAATAATTCATCATACGTTTACTGTATGATCTGAATACCTCGATATGGTTTGTGCAGTACGCCACCGTATCTGATGCACCTTTTAGCGCATTCAACGCCAATGTCAAACCCTCGACACAGATAGCGTCATCCGCATCTACAATGAAAAGCCATTTCCCCTGAGAGAGTTTGATGCCCGCATTCCTAACAGCATTTAGCCCAGCATGTGCTATTTCGATTACTTTCACTCTCTCCGGCGAAGAAAAACACTCCTGGCATATTGCCCAATAACGATCGTGTTGGCCATCCCCGTCAATCATAATCAACACTTCATAGGAAAGATTTTTAAGATTGGCAATACTGTTCATACAACGTTTGAAAATCTCTGAGGGAATATTCCATGTGGGAACGATAATAGAGAGAATAATTCCCTCATCTTCCTGATTTTGTGGAACAATATTAGCCAATTTTTTGTCTTTCATATGTCACTTTCCGCCTTATATACCGATACTTTTGTATTGCATTTTATCATATGCGCGCTGCATAGAAAGCTAGCTCTTGGACTATAGGGGGCCAAAAAGCATCCAAAAGCAAAACTATACAAGCCAAACAGCATTCCCAATTTATCAGAAACTCTTCCCATATTTCTTGCCACGGAACTTGGCGTTAAGGAATCCCATGATCTTAGCAGGCCAATCGACCGGTTCGGGCGACGCAACGGGAAGCTCAACCATCCGGACACCTTGCTGCAGCTGCTCGGAAAGCCATACATCCAGCAGCGTCTCTGAAACACGTCCTGGGTACCGCAGGTTGAAAGCGTCATAGGCTGAATCGTCAGTGCGCTGTTCAAGCTCGAACAGAATTGGAAACAGCCAGGCACAGTAATCGGCAAGCAGATCTCGACGCATTATGAACATATTGAACATATGAGCCTTTGTTCCACCCATCACCTTGTCGAACGTGGCAAGATACTGCGGGTAGCGTTCCCGAATAACGTCCCGCGTAACATCGAGATGCTCAGCCGGCAATGTGTGCTCATAATGCGAACGGACCGTTTCAATTACGTAATTACGATGGTTTGGCACTACTACATCCGCCTTTTGCAGCACCTGAGCAAGTTCCTGACCGCCGATGATCCTGTCAAAACGATCGCGGGCTCGACGCCCCAGCCAACTGCGAGTAGCGAAATGCCTGCGGTAGTGCACCAAACCGATGTAATCGGCATCGCAGTTCTTCCACAACCAATACAGGCCGGTCAGCTCCGAATACTTGCCATTGCGATCCGAGATATTCTCACCCTCGTTGTCCTGAACCCAATCGGGCAACACATCCGGATGCAGCGCGGCGCCCACATGCAGTGGCATATATACCGAATCAGCCGGCATGCGATATGGCTTATGCGACACTACGGCAACGACAATCTCCTGATTCACACCCGTTGTCATATTGTTATCCTACCTTTCACCCGTTGTCTAATTGAAAGTGCAACATCCGTTAGATTGGAGATTGTCCAGAAAACCAGTCCGAAGGGATGTTGCACCTATGGGGAAAGTATATTCGCACCTGTCGGAAGAGGAACGCCAGGTCATCCAGATCGAGGTCGGCAACGGCACGAGCGTCAGGAAGATGGCCCGTTTGCCGGGACGCAGCCCGTTCAGCATCAGCCGGGAGATCAAGCGCAACACATGGTTCCCGTCCAACGAGAGCGAGTCCTACCGGCCGTACCGGCCGAAGCGTCTGAAGACGGGCCCGTGGACGGGCCGGTATCACATCGCCGACTCCTACGGTTCCCGGCGGCGGGGCGGCGATGAGAACCGCAACGGCATCATCCGCCGCTGCCTGCCCAAACGCACGATCATCGAACCCGGTATGGCAAGAGGGCTCCGGGAGATCGTCGACGAGACCGACGACCGGCCCATGCGCGTGCTCGGCCACCGCACGCCCGCCGAGGCATTCGCCGACGAACTGCTAGAATCAGCCGAAAACAAGGATGCTGCACTTACAAATAGATAACGGGTATATTTGAACGAGACTATCTTCCGCATCTGGAAGTATGAAGTGTAGATACCCGTATCACAAATAAACACTCATACCGTATAAGCATACTGACGCGTAATTTGAGGCCGTACCGGGGCTTCCTCAACGCGGTAGTGCTTACGCATGCTGGTCAGGATGGTGCGCAGCGCTTTGTTCGTCTGCTCTGCTGCGGTACGGAACTTTGCGTATTCCTTGCCGTGCGGATCTTCAATATCCTCAGGCTCAGGGAGCATTGGCCGAATAATGGAAGCAGAGTCAATCACTGACTGCAAGCGTTCCTGAATGGTCAAGCCCTTGACCAGCCCGTTACGTGCGCAGTACTCACACATGTTCGCAAAGTCGTCCAGCAGGAACGTGTATTTCACAGCAGTGGGAGCCAACGTGACGATGTCTTTGCGCTGATCCTTTTCAAAGCACAGGATCAGATCAGCTGACTTGGCCATCGGCTGTGTCAGGCGTCGAGAGCGGAACCCACCCGGTTCGATGCCCACGCTCTCCATGAGCAGGGCGCTGTTAGGATCAATCTGATGCATGGGCAAGCCATGCGTACCCGCACTGGAAACCTGCACCGTGGTGCCAGAGAGGTAGCGAGTGAGCAATAGCTCACCCATAGGAGAACGACAAATATTGCCGGTGCAGACGAACATAATGTGCATGGGCTCAGTCCTTCTTCATACTTACAACGCTACCTTGCGGGCCTGCGTACAAACCACTAGCGCACCATTCTAGTCCGATACGTCGGACTGTGGCCAATCCGCGTCCGCCCACCATCACTTCATCTTCACAGAATGCTAATGGGAAATCCGTTTTTTTGAGCGATTTTGCTATAGGGGGGGGGTGTTCCTATGTTTTTGTCAACTCCTTGGGGAGTTGACGTGTCGGGATT
>OFCH01000152.1_pt1 | contig 28392 bp, 18 predicted proteins | sample 1520771 | NCBI WGS metagenome assembly OFCH01 (sample SAMEA2699034, study PRJEB24076) | metagenome | biome: Human gut stool | place: Spain | collected 2012-10-23 | reverse complement strand
GTCGAATGGCAGTCGAACGACTAGACCACCAGACACACATTTTGGCCTATAACCCCAAATCAGCCCCTCGAAACGCGAGATGGCACAATACCAACGAAGACAAATGAAAAGACCCTCTGCGGTGGAATGAATGCAGAGGGTCTAGTGGAGCTGACGGTAGTCGAAACCGCGACCTCTTCGATGCGAACGAAGCGCTCTACCAACTGAGCTACAGCCCCTTGGATGTTACTTTGCTCCGCAAAGCAACTCGCAACAATATAGTACGGAGTGCGGTCAAACGCAATTTGACGCCGAAGTGTCGCGCACATGTCGGCACGGTAACGTTTCGGTGCGGGCGCCCGGCCCGAGCGCCGACGCGCCGCACGCACTACGATGGTGGCATGACTGGCCCGACACAACGACCGCACGACCGACCGCCGCACGACCGACCGCACGTGCGGCTGACCGACCGTCTGCCGCACATCGCCGCGTTCCCCGATGCGCTGGGCACCGGCCTGCTGCTGCACACCGACGCCCCGCTGGCGGACGGGCTTCACGACCGGCTTGGCGCGTTCGTCGACACGTATGAGCGGACGCTGTCCCGATTCAGGGACGATTCGACCGTGAGCCGGATGCGCACGGCCACGCGCGGCGGCGTCTTCGACTTTCCCGACTGGGCATCGGGCCTGTTCGACCTGTACGACGCCCTGTACTCGGGCACCGACGGGGCCATCGACCCATGCGTGGGCGAGGATCTGATCCGACTCGGCTACGACGCCGTCTATTCGTTCACCGTCGAGCCCGACGCCCGCGGCGGGCGTCTGGGCGCCATCCACGGCCGGCCCACCTGGGGCGGCGACGTGGAGCGACATGGCACCACACTGGTCACCCGGCGTCCCGTCGCACTGGATTTCGGCGCGTGCGGCAAAGGATATCTGCTGGACCTGCTTGCGGGGATGCTGCGCGCCGACTGGAGGCGAACGCGCCAGTCGGCGCACGATGACCGCCAATACGTCATCGACGCCGGCGGCGACATGCTCATACGCACGGTCGAGCCGATCACCATCGCCCTTGAGGACCCGTCCGACCCCGCCAACGCCGTGGGATTGGCCGAACTCAACCGGGGCGCGTTCTGCGCGAGCGCCCCCAGCCGACGCCATTGGCCCGACGCCGCCGGCCACCAGCTCCACCATCTGCTCAACGCCATCGACGGTCTGCCGGTTGACGATGTAGCCGCCACATGGGTGGCCGTCATGCCGCACGCAGCATCTTTGAGCACCGCACTGGCCGACGGACTCGCCACTGCTCTGTTCACTACCTCGGCCGCCCAGTTACGCGCTCACTTCGATTTCGAATGCGCCATCCTCAACGCCAATCGTGCCGCCGCACAATCCCCCAATTTTCCGGGCGGCTTTTTCACGCATTAATGTACGAAATCATCAGTATCACATCCAGTGGAGCATTCCCTCGGGCGGACCGATGGGTTGCTCCCTTCAGTCAGCTACGCTGACAGCTCCCCTCGGAGAGGGGAGCCGAGTATAGCTAATCCGCTAATCCGCTAACGCAGGAAACAATCCGTCAGTCAGCGAGTGCGAACTGGCTGTTGTACAGGTCGGCGTAGAAGCCGCCCGCAGCCAGCAGCTCGTCATGGGTGCCGCGTTCGATCACATCGCCGTGGGTCATGACGAGGATCATGTCGGCGTCACGGATCGTGGAGAGGCGATGGGCGATCACGAACGACGTGCGCCCCACGGTCAGCGCGTCCATGGCCTTCTGGATCAGCTCTTCAGTACGGGTATCGACCGAGGAGGTGGCCTCGTCGAGAATCAGAATCGGCGCGTCCTGCACCATCGCGCGGGCGATGGTCAGCAGCTGCTTCTGGCCCTGGGAGAGCGACGACTTGTCATCGAGCACGGTGTCGTAGCCGTCCGGCAGCGAACGGATGAAGTGGTCAAGACCCACGGCCTTGCACGCATCCTCGATCTGCTTGTCGGTCACGCCGGGCTTGGAGTAGGCGATGTTCTCGCGCACGGTTCCGCGGAACACCCACGTATCCTGCAGCACCATGGAGAACTGGTCGTGCACATTCCAGCGCGGCACGGACTTGGTGTCCACGCCGTCGATCGCAATCGAGCCGCCGGAGATCTCATAGAAGCGCATGAGCAGGTTGACCATGGTGGTCTTGCCGGCGCCGGTCGGGCCGACGATGGCGACCTTCTGCCCGGCCTTGACGGAGGCGGAGAAGTCGTGGATGATCGGCTTGCCCGGCTCGTAGCCGAACTGCACGTGGCTGAATTCCACGTCGCCCTTCACGTCGCGCCCGCCCGCATGGTCCGTGCCGAGTAGGGCCTGCTTGCCGGATTCGTCCTCCATCTCCGGCTCCTCAAGGAAGCCGAACACGCGCTCGGCGGCCGCCGCGCAACGCTGCAGGTTCTGGAAGGCTTGGGCGAACTGCGCCAACGGCTGGGTGAACAGGCGGATGTACATCATGAACGCCACGATCACGCCGAACTCGATCTGGCCGTTGAGTGCGAGCGCCGCGCCCACCACGCACACCACCACGTAGCCGAAGTTGCCCACGAAGTTCATGAGCGGCATCATCAGGCCGGAGAGGAACTGTGACTTCCAACCCGACTCGTAGAGGTCCGCGTTGTACCGTTCGAAGCGGCGGATGGAATCCGCCTCGCCGTTGTACGCCTTGACGATGAGGTGACCGGCGTACATCTCCTCGACGTGGCCGTTGACGTCGCCCAGAGCCGTCTGCTGCCGGGCGAAGTACTTCTGGGAGGCCTTCATGATGGCCATCATGATGATCAGGCCGATGAGGCTGGCACCGATGGCGCACAGGGTCATGATCACGTTGTTGTAGAACATCATCACCAGCGCGCCCACGAACAACGTCGCCGAGGTGATCAGCGAGCCGAGCGACTGGCCCAGCGTCTGGCCGATGGCGTCCACATCGTTGGTGATGCGGGACAGCACGTCGCCGTAGCTGACCTTGTCGAAGTATTTGAGCGGCAACCGGTTGATCTTGACCGAGATCGATTCGCGCAGCCGCTGGGCGGTGCGCTGGGTGACGTTGGCCATCATCCAGCTCTGCACATAGCCGAGCACGGCATATCCCGCGTACAGGGCCACCAGCGTCCAGGCGATGTGGCCCACCGCGCCGAAATCGACCGAGCGCATCACCGGCCTGCCGTTGACGATGGCGGGCAGGCCTTTGACGATCTCGTTGGTCATGTCCTTGAGCTTGTCCGGGCCGACGATCTGGCAGACGGTGCCGATCGCGCCCAGGATGAGTGCGACGATGATGACGGGAAGATAGTTGCGGCAGTAGTTCACGAGTTTGCCCATGACTTTGCCGAAATCATGGGGCTTTTCGACGGCGCGCCTGCCGCCCATTGGTCCTCTTGGCATGGTGTTCAGTCCTTTTCGTTGTGCCTTGCCCCTCCGGTGAGGGGATGTCCGCGTGGGGGGGGATGCCTTACGCCGTAAGCTCCGACTGGCTGAGCTGGGATTCGGCGATCTGGCGGTATACGTCGCAGTGTTCGAGCAGTTCCCGGTGCGTGCCCTGGCCCACGACCTTGCCGTCGTCGAGCACGACGATGCGGTCGGCGTTCATGATGGTGCCGATGCGCTGGGCCACGATGAGTTTGATGGAGTCCTTGGCTTCGCGGGCGAGCGCGTCGCGCACCTCGCGGTCGGTCTTGAAGTCGAGCGCGGAGAACGAGTCGTCGAAGATCAGGATCTCCGGATGCCGGTACACCGCGCGTGCGATGGACAGTCGCTGCTTCTGGCCGCCGGACACGTTCGAGCCGCCCTGTGCGATCGCGGCGGCGTATCCGCCGTCCATGCGCGCCACGAATTCGCTGGCCTGCGCCACGTCGGCGGCGGCCTTGACGCGCTCCATCCGCTCGGCCGGCAGGCCGGCGTCCTGCGCGGCCTTGTCCGCGGCGAGCAGTGCGGTCTCGTGCTTGCGGCCGGAGGCGGTGGAGCTGTCCGTCATCTCGACCTCCGCCGGGTCGCCCGGCTGATCGCCATAGCTCACGTTGGAGGCCACGGTGCCCTTGAACAGCACGGACTGCTGCGGCACGTAGCCGATCTTGTCGCGCAGGGTCTTCAGGTCGTAGTCGCGCACGTCCACGCCGTCGACCAGCACCTGGCCTTCGCTGACGTCATAGAAGCGCGGCACGAGGTTGATCAGCGACGATTTGCCGGAGCCGGTGGAGCCGATGAACGCCACGGTCTGGCCTTGCGTGGCGGTGAAGCTGATGCCTTCGAGCATCGCTTCGCGCGAGTCCGGGTAGGTGAAGCCGACGTTGCGGAATTCCACGGTGCCGCGCTGGCCGGTCTTGGCCACGTCGGCGGCGGTCTTGGTGCCGTTGCCGACGATCGGCTCGGTGTCGAGCACTTCCATGATGCGCTGCGCCGAAACGTCGGCGCGCGGCCAGAGCACGAACACCATGCTCATGAGCAGGAAGCTCATGATGACCTGCACGGAGTAGTTGGAGAACACGACCATGTTGGAGAACACGGTGAGCTTGTCCTTGAGCCCGGCGGCGTCGATCAGGTAGGCGCCGATCCAGTAGACGGCGAGCATCAGACCATTCAGGACGGTGTTCATCAGCGGCATCATGAACGCCATGACGCGGTTGGTGAACAGCTGGGTTTCGGTGAGGTCCTTGTTGGCCTTGGTGAACTTGGACTCCTGGTAGTCCTCGGCATTGTAGGCGCGCACCACGCGCAGGCCGGTGAGGTTTTCGCGGGCCACGAGGTTGATGTTGTCGGTCAGGGCCTGCATCGCCTTGAACTTCGGCATGACCATGGCCATCATGACGGTGATGGACACCAGCAGGACCGCCACGGCGATGCCGGTGGCGAGCGTCCATTCGAAGCCTTCGCCGGCGATCTTGCATACGGCCCATACGGCCATGATCGGCGACTTGACGATGAGCTGCAGACCCATGGTGATGAACATCTGCACCTGCGTGATGTCGTTGGTGGAGCGGGTGATGAGGCTGGCCGTGGAGAACTTGCTCATCTCGGCCGGTCCGAAGGATTCGACCTTGCGGAATTCGAGCGAGCGCAGACGCTGGGTGAACGAGGCGGCCACGCGCGCGGCTATGTAGCCGGTGATGACGGCGCACGCCACGGAGCCGAGCGAGATGAGCAGCATCTTGCCGCCCGCGATCCAGATGTCCTTCATGTCGCTGCCCGGCGTCTCGACCAAGGTGGTGATGTCTGACATGTAGTCGGGCAGTTTCAGGTCGAAGTAGACCTGCCCGACGATGGTCAGCAGGGCGACGAGCATCTGACCGATCTCCGCTTTGGAGAGGTATTTCATGATGCGGAACATTGATTTCCCCTTGTATTGGTGTGGTTGGCGTGAATGTGGTGTGGTGTTCGGTTGGTTGGATTAGTGGTGTTGATCGGTTTCCGTTGTCTGAATAGTTTCCACGGTTTGGTTACTTACACTGTGAGATATTACGCATGACTCTGGGCATTCGCTGTGAGCCCCCGGGATTACGCTCTGCGCTCAACCGAGGGGGCAAACGAGGCCGCCCGCGCCCGGCGCGGGGCAGACGGAGCCCCTACCGTTCGTCGCTCCGCGCCCGTCCGTCCGGCATATGCTCGGCCACGCGCCGGTCCCGCTCGGCGAACGCCTCGCTCACCTGCTCCGCGGTCGGCCTCGGCTGGCCCGGATGGCAGATCGACATGTATGTGGTGAATTCCGAGAGCAGTTCGACGAACGCGCGCGTGCGCCGCTCCCCCATCTGCGAGAAGATCCAGCAGATCGCCGAACGCATCTCATCCATCATCCGGCGGGACTGCTCGCGGCCGGAATCGGTAAGGTTCACGCGGATGATGCGGCGATCCTCGGGGTCGATGTCGCGCGTGACCCAGCCTTTCTTCTCCAACGCCGACAACACCGTGGAGATGCGGCCGGAACTGGTCTGGAGCGCGGCGGCCAGCTGCGATGGCGACTGGGTTCCCTTGATGGACAGCTCCCGGAGCACGAACTGCTCGCCGTGGGCCCCGCGGGTGAATTCCCTCTGCATCTTCGAACGGTTGCCGCATACGCTGGCATACAGTTCGCTGACCGCCTCCTGTTCGAATCCCATACGGGCACCATCCGTTTCCGTTCATTGTGCGGCGCAGCGCCGCGGACGCCCCCAGAATAGCTCACACCGTAAACAATTCAACACCGCAAGCCAATTATCGGCGCCGCAGGGCGGGGCGGCGCGGGGCGGTCCGCCGGCACCCGCCGGCACCCGTCACCGTCCGCGGCTCAGCGCGGCCTTGAGATCACGGCTGCGGTAATGCTCGCGCAGTACGGAGAACCCGCCGAACCCGATCAGCCACACCAGACCGGCGATGGCCGAACTGCGGGTGTCGTCCGCCAGGAACAGCGTCAGGTAAATGAACACGAAGAACACGATCGCCACCGTGTTGAGCACCTTCCACGCGGGCATGACGAACCCGTCCGCGATGAAATCGGCGGAACGGCGGTACCTGCGATGCGCCAGCAGCGTCAGGATGTAGATGAACAGGAACACCGCGGAACTGGCGGACGAGAACAGCACGAACGCCCCCGAGATGCCGGGGATGGCGTTGACGATCGGCGACAGCAGTATCAGCGCCGCGGACACCAGGATGGCGCGGGCCGGCACCTTGCGGTCGGACACCTTGCCGAGCTTGTTCAGCATCGGGTTCGGCGACACCTCGGACAGCTGGTACAGGTGGCGGCCGGCGGAATACAACAGCGAATTGAGCGACGAGGACGCGGCGGTGATCACCACGAAGAACACCAGGGCGGACGCCCAGTTCAACCCGGCATACTGGAACACCATGATGAACGGGGAGGCGAAGGAGCCGTCCTCGTTCGGCTTGAACGAGGTCCACGGCACGATGCACATGATGGCCACGAGCGCGCCCACGTAGAAGATGAGCACGCGCACGATGATCTCGTTGACGGCTTTGGGCAGCACCTCACGAGGATTCTTGGTCTCGGAGACGGTGACGCCCACGAACTCGAGCAGCTCATAGGCGAAGAACACCATCTGGAAGCTCATGAGGAAGGCCATCCAGCCGTTCGGGGCGAACGAGAAGCCGGCGAACAGGTTGTCGAGTCCGGCGTGGCCCGCCGGGCTCACATGATCCACGCCATGAATCCGCGCGGCCGGGTAATGGTAGCCGATCACGATCATGACCACGGCGGTGACGATCATCGCGCCGATCAGCGTGATCTTGATCATCGAGAACCAGAATTCCACTTCGCCGAACACCTTGACGGCGATCAGGTTGACGGACACCAGCGACACCAGGAAACACAGCTCGATCAGCCATTTCCAATGGGTCAGGTCGATGCCGAACGTGTCGAAGAAGGTGATGAAGTACGTGGAGACGGCCGTGATCTCGGTCATGCCCAGCAGCACGAGCGCGGCCCAATACGTCCAGCCGGCGAAATGCCCCCATCCGTTGCCCAGGTAGCGGGTGATGAAATTGATGAAGGTGTGCTGGCTGGGGTCGCGGTACATCATCTCGCCGATGGCGCGCATCAGGAAGAACATGATGACGCCGACCAGGATATACACGAAGACGATCGAGGGGCCGGTCAGCGCCAGCGACTTGCCGGACCCCAGGAACAATCCGGTGCCGATGGTGCCGCCGATGGCGATGAACTGCACGTGGCGGTTGTTCAGGCCGCGCTCCATCTCGTTGGTCCGGTCCAGGCTTTCGACAGACTTGAGTTTGCCCGTAGCCTGCTGTGCACCACCATTCACATTCGTATCGGCCATACTGATTTCATTTCTCTTCTCCGCCGCCCGATTGTTACGCACCGGACGCGATACTCGTTCAAAACAAGTTCAGACTGTATCACCGAAATATGTCACGAAAACGCTCAGCTCAAGAATACATGCGATGATGCTGTAAGTATTCCGCCAAAAAAGTTCAATTCACCAACACCAAATTGAACTTCCGTCTCTATTCCACGGACTTGAGCGAGCTGACCGGGTCTACACGATCGAGCACTGGGTTGGTGAACAGCTGCACCAGCAGCGCGAACGCCAGCGTCGCCACCACGGCAATCGCATAGCTGTACCAGTGCACTTCCACTTCGAAATACAGCGACGGCATATTCAACGCAGCAGTCAGTAATCCGCCTATCCACCTGCCAAGCGGCAGACCAACCACCACACCCATACCGGTCAATATCATCATCTCGCGGTTCACGTAGTTGTGCACCTCGCGGTCATAGAAGCCCAGCACCTTCAGTGTGGCCATCTCGCGGATGCGTTCGGACACGTTCGTATTGGCCAACGTAAACAGCACCACCAGCGCCAGACCGCCGGCGAGCCCCACAATCAGCGCCACCACGGCACCCATCAGATCGAACTTAAACGTGGCGGCCAGATGCGCACAGCTCACGGCCTTGAGCACCGACGATTCCTCGCCCAACCGATCCGCATATTCGGCCTGTTCGGTCTCGGAACCTTTCAGCTTGACGAGCATCGCGTTCCACGTCAAGGTCGAGGCAGTGCCATCCCCCGAAGCCGAAGACGTCACACCGTCGGCCGCAAACTTCTGGTCGTACAGTCGCTCACTGATGTACACATCAGAGCCAACAAGATTGCGCGTCACGGCCGCGACCTGCACCTTGGCCCGGCTGCTGCCGCCATTGCCCAGCGTGACGGTGTCGCCGGCATGAATATTCAGCGAGTTGGCGGCGGACTGCGACACAATCACGCCACTATCGTCCAACGCTACAGTGCCACCACCCGCTTTGCCGAAAATATTGGGCAGTCCGAACCATTCATCATCGCCGGCTTGCTCCAACGTGACCATATCGTTCAAGATATTCAGCGAATCGTTGGGCACGGTCATCAGCTGCACGGTTTCGCTTTTCTGCGCCGCATTGCTCATTTCGCCGCTATCCACGCGCAGATTCAGCGTTTCGGTGGCCTGGCCATCTTCTGCCACCTGCTTGCGCATCGCGGCGGCGTTATCGTCATTGGCCACCACCATCAAGTCATACTGGTAGATCTGCTCATATTGCTTGACGCCAATCGTGTCGACGGTGTCGTTAATCGCAAATCCGCAGATAATCAACGCTGTGCAACCGGCCACGCCGCCCACGGTCATAATCAAGCGCGACTTGAATCGGAAGATATTGCGCGCAGTGACTTTGCCGAGGAAGTTCAGCCGGCTCCATACCGGGCGAATTCGCTCCAACAATATGCGAGCGCCCGTCTTCGGCGCCTTCGGCCGCATCAGCGCGGCGGGCGTGTGCCGCATCTCCTCGCGGCAGACGAGCGCGGTGACCACTCCCACACCGACCACGAACAGCACGATGCCGGCCGAGCCGTACAGCCAGTCGTATTCAAGTCGCACACCGGGCAATATATACAGTCCCTCAATCACCACCAGCAGGAATGCCGGGATGCCGAGGAATCCGACCAGCAGACCGATGCCGCCGCCGAGCAGGCAGGCGAGCAACGCGAACAGCAGATACCGGCTGGACACGGCGAGTCCGCCATAGCCGAGGCCAAGGTAGGTGCCGATGAGTCCGCGATCTTCCTCGACCATGCGGGTCATGGTGGTCAGGCTCATGAGCACGGCGACCAGCAGGAACACAATCGGGAATGCGCGGCCGATGGATTCGATGGAACTGACGTCTGATTTGAGCGAGCTGAATCCGTCGATCGAGGCGCGCGTCTGCACATACCAACGTGCGTTGGCCACATCGTCGATGCGCCGTTGCTGCTTGGCGAATTCGCTTTCCGCTTCGCTTCGCTTCGCATCGAGTGCAGACTGCGCATCATCCAGTTTCGCCTTGCCGTCCGCGAGCTGTTGTTCGCCTTCTTTCAGCTGCCGCTCGCCTTCTTCGAGCTGCTGCTTGCCGCTGGCCAGTTGGGCGGCCTGCGCTTCAAGTTGCGCCGACTGGGTTTCGAGGGTTGCGGCATTCGCTTCGAGTTCCGCGGATTTGGTATTGAGCTGTGCCTCTCCTGCAGCCACTTCCTGTTCCTTGGCGGTCAGTTGCGCGTTCTGCTGGTCCAAGGTGGATTGTGCGGGGGCAATGGTTTCGTTTAATGTGCGCTGCAAATCGGCTTTCTGCTGGGCCAGACTGTCTCGCTGCGTTTGCAGTTCCGTTTGCTTGGCGGCCAGCTGTTGCCGCAGCTCACTGATTGACGGCACTTCAGGCAGGGTAATGCCAAGGCGCGCGAGCAGTTGCTTGATGGCCTGCCATGTGGGTGAGTTGAAGTCGATATTCGGGTCAAGTTGCGCCAGTAGATTGTCGGCCTGTTGAATCATGGACAGCATCTGATCAATTTGCGCCACGCCTTGGTCGATTTGGGTAATGCCCTGTTCGATTTTCGTGCGATTGGCGGTCAGTTCCGTTTGCGCCGCATCGAGCTGTTTGCGAGCCGAGGTGAGCTGCGTTTTGCCTGATTCGAGCTGGGTGCGCGCTTCGGCTATCTGCTGGCGACCTTGCGCGATCTGTTGACGGGCCGATGCAATCTGCGCACGTCCATCGGCGAGCTGCCGTTCGCCATCGGTAATGGTTGTCCTGTTGTTCTCCAATTCGGTACGGCTATCTTGCAATGTCGTTTCGTTGGCTTCCAGCTCGGCCCAGTTGTCGTCGATCTGCTTCTGGGCTTCGTCCAGCTGCTCGTTGGCCTCGTCTTTGGCATCGTCCAGTCTGCGCTGCGCGCTGGAGACGATCTGTTGACGACGGGCTTTCTGGCGTGTGGCCTGTATCTGATGCTCGATACGGTCGGCCACGGTTTTGACGGCTTCATCGTAGGCATCGGAAAACGTGTCAAAATCGGACGCACCAGTGACGGCAACCGATATCGCAGTGTATATATTGCCGGTCACGCCGTCGCTGGGTGCAAAGAACGTATAGTCCTCGGATGAGGTGGACCGGAAGGAGGTCATGCCCGAATAGCCGTCTGGATTGTTGAGGTCGCGCGGGTCGAGCACGACGCCGGTGATGGTGAGTTTCGTGGGGAACTGCGGGGATTGCTCGGCGTCGGCGTCCGTATTGGCGTCGTCAGTCTCCGTGGCCGCTGCCGATATGACGGATGAAGAGGTGTCTTGTGGCGTCACAGTAATGGTGCCGCCAATCTTGAGTCCGCTATCGTTCAGGAATTGCTGCGTAACCGCCACTTCGCCGGCCTTGTTCGGCAGTTTGCCCTGCCGTATGTACGGCTGATCAAGCCCTTCGGTACCGATTTCCTGCATGGTCACGGTTTTCTTGGTGCCGTCCACCAACGTGGTCACCGTCTGAGAACGTTCGGGCTGCACGGTTTGCACACCGTCGATTCGGCGCAGTGCCGCTGCATCATCACCGGTCAGGCCGTATGTGGATAGCACCTGCAGGTCATGCAGTCCCTGCTGATCGTAAAAACGACCGGCCGCCAGAAAAGCATCGCGGCATCCGGCGTAGATGCCGGTCAGCACGGCCACGCCAAGCAGCGTAATGACGGCGATCGAGACGAACCTCTTCCAGCTGCGCAGCCAGCAACGCAACGTATCTTTGGCAAATACCGCAGAAACGCCCGCTCCTCGACCGCCGCTATCGTCGAGGTTCCGCCGTTTCACAGAATGTTTCACAGGTTGTTCCACGAATCGCCTCGCTTGTTTCACGGGGCGTTTCACAGAGTGTCTTGCAGTGAGCATCGCCAATCACCTACCATTCGATATCGGCGATGGGCTGCGGCGTTGCGTTGACCTCCTCGCTGGTCACCTTGCCGGAGCGGAAGCGAATCACTTTATGAGCCATCGGTGCAAGCGCGGAATTATGCGTGATGATCATCACGGTCATGCCTTGCGTTTGGCAAATATCCTGCAGCAGCTGCAGTACTTCCTTACCGGTCTCGTAATCGAGCGCACCGGTCGGCTCGTCACACAACAGCAGCTTCGGCTTTTTGGCAATCGCGCGGGCGATGGATACACGCTGTTGTTCGCCGCCGGACAGTTGCGCCGGGAAGTTCCCCATGCGCTCCCCCAACCCGACCTTGCACAAGGTTTCCACCGGGTCGAAATGGTCGGGACAAATCTGTGAGGCAAGCTCCACGTTTTCCAGCGCGGTAAGGTTCGGCACAAGATTGTAGAACTGGAAAACGAAGCCGATGTCGTTGCGCCGATAGGTCACCAAATCGCGCTTGCGCAATCCGGTGATATCGCGATCGCCCACAATAACACGGCCGGAAGTCGCGGTATCCATGCCGCCCAGAATGTTCAACGCCGTGGTCTTGCCTGCGCCCGACTGGCCGAGGATGACGCTTAGCTCACCTTGATCGGCGGTGAAACTCGCCTCGTCGAGCGCTCGAATCACACTGCTGCCGGAGGGGTATTCCTTGACCACATGATCGAATTCGATATACGCCATCACGCACCTCCGACAGTTCCCACCACGGCGCGTCACATCGGCGAAGCCGTCTGCGTTCCCTTGTTCCCTTCCAGTAAAACAACACCATGACGGTTGCGCAACCAGCATACGGATCGTGAGTCGCCGGTCTCGCCCAGTGGCGGTGGGCGTTGCCATCACGCCATACGGCGTTTTACAATGGCGGGCATCGTGCATGGCGGGGTCGCCATCCATGCCGATAGTCAGAGGAACCTGGGGAAGGGCATCATGAGCACCAACGATACGTCCGAACAGCCGCGCGAAACCGACGATGTGCCGGTGCCGGCCACGCTGCGCAAGTCACTGAAGAACCGTCATATCCAGCTGATTGCACTGGGCGGCGCCATCGGAACCGGCCTGTTCTATGGTTCCAGCGAAGCCATCGCGCTGGCCGGCCCCTCGATTCTGCTCGCCTACTTGGTCGGCGGCTTCGCAATCTTCATGATCGTGCGCGCGCTGAGCGAAATGTCCGTTGAGGATCCGGAGGCGGGCGCGTTCAGCTACTACGCCACTCGCTACTGGTCCAAGCGCGCCGGCTTCATCTCCGGTTGGAACTACTGGTTCAATTACATCCTCGTCTCGATGGTGGAGCTGTCAGTGGTGGGTTCGTTTGTGAACTACTGGTTCCCGGCGATTCCGACATGGGTGTCGGCGGCCGTGTTCTTGGTGATTATCTGCGCCGCCAACCTGCTGGGCGTCTCCAAGTTCGGCGAGTTCGAGTTCTGGTTCGCCATTATCAAGATTGTGGCCGTGATCGCCATGATTATCGGCGGCCTGGCCGTCATCATCTTCGCTCTGCCCACCACATCCGGTATCAAAGCGAGCTTTGCCAACTGGTTCACCTTGGAAGGGGGCTTCTTCCCGAACGGTCTCATGGAGCAGACTAAGGACGGCACCTGGACCGGTCTGTTGATGGCGCTTGTCGTGGTGATGTTCAGCTTCGGCGGCACCGAGCTCATCGGCATCACTGCCGGCGAAACCGAGGACCCTCGTCGTACGATTCCCCGCGCCACCAATGACATTATCTGGCGAATTCTCGTGTTCTACATTGGCGCGCTCGGCGTAATCATGGCCGTAATACCGTGGAACACCATCGGCGGAGACGATGCTCCCAGCCCGTTCGTGCAAATCTTCGATTCCGTGGGCATCCACGCGGCCGCCGGCATCCTCAACTTCGTGTGCCTGACCGCCGTGATGAGCGTCTACAACTCCGGCCTGTACGCCAACTCCCGCATGCTGTATTCGCTGGCCAAGCAAGGCAATGCGCCCGCGTATCTGGGCAAGCTCAACGCTAAGGGCGTGCCGGTGGCCGGCGTGCTGACGTCCGCCGTGATCACCGCCATCGCCGTGGTCGTGGTGTTCGTGTGGCCCGAGTTCGCGTTCAACTATCTGATGTCGATTGCCACCATCGCCGGCATCATCAACTGGACGATGATCATGTTCACCGAGATGAAGTTCCGTAAGGTGGTCGCCGCGGGCGGCGCTCCCGAGGATTCCGAGCTGGCCGGCAAGTCCGGCAAGGAAGCGCTCGACGCGATTCACTTCAAGCTGCCGTTCGCTAAGGTGACCCCGTGGGTGGTGTTGGCGTTCTTGGCACTGGTGGTGGTGCTCATGTGCTTCTCCGCCAGCTACCGTGTCGCCGTCATCGCCGGCGTGATTTGGCTCGCCATTCTCTTTGCGGCCTACCAGCTCACTCAGGCGAAGAAGTAGAGTCTCATCTGCGAATAGCTCTCAGAATACGCCGCTTGACATTTGCATCTATGGTCTCATTTGGGTCAAATTCCTCTAGGTAACGCGGGATACCGCCCAGTGTCGCGTAGGCCGGCTCCTTATCCTCGTTGACTGTCCGCTAGCTGCTTAGCGTTGCATACTATCGGGAGAATCCACAGGATTGGCGAGATATGGCTTGAAGACGCGCTCGGTGACGGGGATATGGAGCATCAGCATGGTGCCGTAACCAAGGATCACCAGCAGGAACAGTCCACCGGGCATGTAGAACCAGCTGGCCACCAGCAGCGCCACGAACACGGCATCCACGATGACCAGAGCCACGGTCATCGCGATGTGGGAGATGCCGAAGATGAAGGCGTTCTTCAAGGTGCCGGCCGCGGTGTTCTCGAAGCGTGCCTGAAGCGCGAACACCCATTCGAAGCCGATAAGCCAGAGGATGGTCAGCGCGAATTTGATGATGAGCAGCGGCGTGATCTGCAGGACGATCCATGACCAGACCACTGCAATCAGCACCACCAAGAACGGCAGCCACAGCAGCGTGGCTTTGATGAAGTTGGTTTTGAATGACTTGAAGTAGTTGGCGGTTACGCCTTTGCCCTCGCCCTCGATGGAGCGGCGGCAAGCATCATGGCCGGCAGTCAGGGCCGCACCGATGGTGATGAGCGGAATCGAAGTGACCAGCATCAGAATGTTGATCCATACGCCGTCAACAAGATTGCTCCACGCGCGCATGAATTTCGAGTCCGGTGCCAGCCAGTTCATCAACTACTCCTTGTGCTGCTCTTGGCTCCCCGCCAGATTGTCGGGCTCAACCCTTGACCGCGCCGCCTTCGGCCCTGCAATTACGGACTCGCCTACGACGAGGCTCATCATTAGCTTCGCCGCTGTCGCGGCTCAGCCTGGAGCCTGCTGGAAGCCCACTGGGCTTCCAGCCATGGGCTGACGACGCGAGTCGTCAGCCCTTGACGGCTCCCGCCATGACACCAGAGACTATATACTTCTGGCATACCAAGTAGAAGACGATGATGGGGATGATGGCCAGCACCAGGCAGGCCATCATGGCGCCCATATCCACGGAACCGTAGCCGCCCTTGAGGTATTGCACGGCGACCGAGATGGTCTTGTACTTGCCGAGGTCGAGCGTCAGGTACGGCAGCAGGTAATCGTTCCAGATCCACATGGCTTCGAGGATGGCCACCGAGACGATCGACGGCTTCATGATTGGCACCACGATCTGGAAGAAGATGCGCGGCACTGACGCGCCGTCGATCATGGCGGACTCCTCAAGCTCCTGCGGGATGCCCTTGATCACGCCGGTGAAGATGAACACGGCCAGACCGGCCCCGAAACCGAGGTACACGATGCACAGGCCCCACGGGGTATTGAGCTTCAGCATGTCGGCGATCTTGGAGAGGGTGAACATCACCATCTGGAACGGCACGATCATGTTGAACAGGAACAGGGTGTAGAGCAGCTTCGCGGCCCAGTTGTTCACGCGCACGATCCACCATGCGCACATCGAGGTGCACACCAGAATCAGCACCACCGAGCCGACGGTGATAAGCAGCGTCCAGCCGAAGGAGGCGAAGAACTGCGTGGTCTCGATGCCACGCACATAGTTCTCAAGTCCTACAAACGCCTTGCCGGTCGGCAGGGAGAAGGCGTTCTTGGAGATGTACGCCTTCTGCTTGAAGGAGTTGATCAGCACCAGGACGATCGGGAAAACCCAGAACAGGGAGACGACGGCAAACAGCACGGTCCATAATGCGCCATGCTTCACAGGCTTGTTCTCGTTCATCAGGCTGCCACCTCCTTGCTCGTGGTGAGCTTGTTCTGAATCAGGGCGATGACCGCAACCAGGATGAAGAACAGCACGGCCTTCGCCTGGCCGACGCCTTCCCAGCCCATACGGCCGTAGAAGGTGCGGGTGATGTTCAGCGCCAGACCTTCAGACATGTTGCTCGGCGCACCGTTGGTCAATGCGAGGTTCTGGTCGTAGAGCTTGAAACCGTTGGTCACGGTCAGGAAGGAGCACACGGTGATGGACGGCATCATCAGCGGGATGATGATGCGGAACATGGTCTGCCGTCCGTTGGCGCCGTCCACGGCCGCGGCCTCCAGCACGTCGGTGGGCAGGGCCTGCAGGCCGGCGATGTAGATGATCATCATGTAGCCGATCTGCTGCCAGCACACCAGGATGACCAAACCCCAGAACCCGTAGGACGCCTTATAGGTCAGGGCGCGGCCCCAGTGGGCCAGTACGCCGTTCAGGAGCAGCAGCCAGATGTAGCCCAGGATGATGCCGCCGATAAGGTTCGGCATGAAAAATACCGAGCGGAACAGCGTGGATCCCTTGATCGCCTTGGTCAGCATGTAGGCGATGGCGAAGGCGATCACGTTGATCACGATGGTGGTCACGATGGTGAACGCGGTGGAGAAGCCGAGCGCGTGCAGGAATTCCTTGTCCTTCAGCGCTTTGCCGTAGTTCTTAAGCCCCACCCATTCACCGTCGGTAACGGTGGTGAATTCGCAGAAGCTTAAGTAGATGCCCATGATGAAGGGCACCAGGAACCCGATGATGAATGCGGCGAATGTGGGGAGCGCGAACAGCGCCCACCATCTGCGTATCGCCTTGCCAGCCATGCTGATCATGACTTTTCCTCCTCCTTGAGTCCGCTGCGTTGCGACACTGCATCGTGCGCCGGCTGCGGAGTTCAACTCAATGCGAGCCTGCCGATCGAGAACCGCATGCACGGCCTGTTCTCGTTCAAGCCTATATTCATAGTAAACGTCGAATCATTATATGTCCAACGTTGTCATTTTCAGCGTTTCAAGCTCGAGCATACTCCAGCTCCAGCAATCTTCTTTCAACTAAGATAACGGCTATATAAAGCCAATCTGACGCCGTCATAGACACTGTGCAAACGTTTGTAATACAATCGTTGTCATCGCCGCAAATCAATCAATCAGCATGTACACTGGAGTCAGTTGCGCATGTGTATTGCGATTTTCCATTCAACGCAAGGGGGCTGCAATGGCTACGAGCATTCAGGATGTCGCCCGCGAGGCCGGCGTCTCCATCTCCACCGTCTCACGTTCCTTCACCAGACCGGATCTGGTGTCGGCCAAGACCCGCGAGCGCGTGCTCGCCATCGCCGACAAACTCAATTTCTCACTCTCCCGCTCGGCTGCGGCCCTGAAATCCGGCCGCGCCCTGCGCATCGCAGTACTGATGAGCGGCCATATCCGCCTGTGGTTCACCGCCTCGGTCATCGAGGGGCTCAACGAGGTGCTGCACACGCAGGGCTACGATATTTCGGTATTCCAGATTTCCAGCATCGAGGAGCGCAAGGAATTCTTCGAGATGTTGCCGGTACGCCGTAACGCCGATGCCGTGATTGTGGCGTCTTTCGATATCGACAACAACGAAATCGCGCAACTGGCTTCGGTCGGCGTGCCGATCGTCGGCATCAATTCAGTCGAGCCCGAAGCCCGCGGCTTTACCGCCGCCGTCAATATCGACGACGTGCAGGGCTCCACGCTGGCCGCCCGCCATCTTATCAATCTCGGACATCGCCGCATCACCTATATCAGCACCAATCGCGAGGTGTCGCTGAGCTTCTCCGTGCAAAGCCGATTCGACTCATTCACCGCCTGCTGCCGCAGGGAAGGCATCGAGCCGCAGGTCATCGTCTGCAAGGTCGATGACGATGGACGTTATGAAATCAGCGACGTGGTCGACCAACTCATGAGCCAAGACGAGATGCCCACCGCCATCGCATGCCAGGAGGATGGCATCGCTTTGCCGCTTATGTTCCAGCTGGAGCGCAATGGATTCTCCGTGCCCGGCGACGTCTCGCTGGTCGGCTACGACGATAGTTTCTACACCGGCGATATCGGCCTGACCACCATCCGCCAGGATCCGGCGGAGATGGCCCGCGTGGCAGCCCGCATGACGCTCGACCTCATTGACGAGAAGCCGATTGAGCAACCCTATATCGTGTTCCCGGCCCAGCTGAAGGTCCGCTCCTCCACCTCCCGCGTTAAGTAGGCTCACACAACAAAGCCCACCATAGAAAAAGCGTTAGGCAACCGCACAATAACGCTCAATCGCACATTGTGGGAAATGGCGAAAAATCGCCAATCCATGGACCCACAGTGTGCGATTGGCCGGGTGTGTGCCTCACACTTTTTCTGCGGCGGCCGATTTTGTGCAAGACTCAGCAATACAAAGCGGCGCCCCTGGAGAAGGAAAGGCAGGGGCGCCGCGGATTGTTACTTATCGGCTATGGGACTCTATGAGACTCAGTGCGAGGCCTCGTATTCGGAAGCCCAACCGTCCACGAAGGCAGTCTTGACGGCATCCCACTTGCCGGTGCCCTGCGCGTACTCGAGCAGCGCCTGGCCGACCTTGTTCTTCCATTCCTCGGACGGCATCATGGTGAAGTTCCAAGAAACCTGGGTCTTGCCGGACTCCTGGTCTTCCACGGCGGCCTCGGTCAGCGGGTTGTCGCTTTTGACGTCATCGAAGGTCTTGAACGGGGCGGTGAAGCCCATGTCCTGAGAGAGGGCCTTCTTGCCGGTATCCGAGGTGATCACCCACTTGAGGAAGTCCTCGGTGGCCTTCTTGTCGGCGTCGGAGGCCTTGTCATTGATACACCAGTAGTTCTCGGAACCGGTGGTCAGACCCTGCTTCTCCTCGCCCTTGACGCCGATGTAGATCGGCATCATGCCTACCTGATCGTCGGTCATGCCGGCCTTCTGCAGGTCGGTCCAGGCCCAGGTGCCGTTCTGGTAGAAGGCGGCCTCGCCGAGCGCGAACTCGGAGTTCGCATCATCTCCGGTCTTGGCGCTCAGCTGGGTGGGTTCGGTGGTGGAGTCGGTGATGTACAGGTCGAAGATCTTCTTGTAGTTCGGCAGGTAGGTGCCCTTGATCTTGGCCGGCTGCTCGGTGACGTTGTCGTCCTTGAACTCGTAGTAAAGCGGCAGATTGGCCAGATGGGTCTTGAAGCGCCAGTCGGAGCTGGAGTCGAAGCCGGCGGAGGTGAACGCGCCCTTGATGCCGAGCTCGTCCTTGCGGGCCTGCATGTCGTCGGCCACGGCCTTCAGGGTGTCGAAGTTGTCGATTTCGTCCATAGACGTGGCCTTGGCGCCATCCAGCGCGAAGTACTTGTTGAGGATGTCCTTGTTGTAGATCAGGCCGTAGGTTTCCATCACATACGGCACGCCGACCACCTTGTCGCCATCCTTCAGGGCCACATCCTGGTTGGCAAGCTCCTTGTACACATCCGTATTGGACATATCGGCGGTGTACTTCTTCCAGTTCTGGTAGCCGACCGGGCCGTTGACCTGGAACAAGGTCGGGGCGTCGGTTTTGGCGATTTCGGACTTCAGGGTCTGCTCGTAGGTACCGGAGGCCGCGGTCTGCACCTTGACCTCAACGCCCTTTTCCTTGGTGTATTCCTTGGCCAGAGCAGTCCACTGATCAGCCGCTTCCGGCTTGAAGTTCAGGTAGTAGACCTTGCCCCTGGCGTCATCGCCGGAGGTCGAGCTTCCGCAGGCCGCCAAAGTGCCGAGGGACATCGCAGCGACAGCCGCCATCGCGACTGCTGACTTGACTGTACGATTCATCATCGAACCTTTCTCTTTCATCGTCGATCCCGGCCATCCCCGGTCGGGACAGGTACGCTAGCACGCACCTTTACGACTATCGACATGCACTATTATGCAACGGTTTGCTTCTTTTTGCAAACGATAGCAATAGCGGCGCGTCATGAATCATCATTTTCAGGCCATTGTCAACAGATATCCTATTACTTCAGCCTTTTTGCCTCATTATCACAATGCAAGCGTTCGCAATCATGAGAGCGCTAACATATCTTTTATGGCGATCGATTGCCACTTATACCCATCAAAAACAACACGCCGACGCTATCGTTTGCAAATCATTTATCGACATACCGCAATTCCCACCACAAACAATAAAGGCCCGCCCGCAGTAGCGGGCAGGCCAGCGTAATCACAGCGCAACCGGGGCTAGGCGTTCCACCGTTCGATGACGTTATCTCCCTTATAGACGCTGAGCACCGAGTAGTGCGCCGTATCCAAACGCAGCAACCGCGCGAAATGCGGGTCCACGCCCAGCCATTGCGAGGTGAGGATGCGCAGGATGTGCGCATGAGCCACCAACAGCACATTATGGCCGTCTTTCAGAAGCGGCGTAATCTCATCGATGGCGCTCTTGGCGCGTGCCGCTGCTTCTTCCAGCGTCTCGCCAGGCCCGGCATGAACCGGCACCTGCTCGCCCGAAGGCAAGGTCTCGACCCAATCGCCCTCCAGCGTGGGCGTCAGCGAGCGCGGCCCGTCACGCCACACATCCCATTCAAAACCGCTGGCCTCACTCACCTGCTGGCGCGTACGCCCCTCGGCTCGGCCGTAATCCCATTCAGCGATGCCGTCCAACACACCATGGTCCGCAAAACCAGCCAATTCAGCGGTTTGGCACGCCCGCTTCAGCGGACTGGAAAACACACAGCCCTGGCTGAATCCTTCGGGGAAAGCTTCGCGCAGGCGCCTTCCGGCATCCGCTGCCTGCTGCTCGCCGACCGCGGTCAACGGGATGTTCGTGCGCCCGGTATGCTGCCCGGATTCGCTCCACACGGTCTGGCCGTGGCGCAGCAACACCAAAAATCCGTTGCCGCCACGAGAGTTCTCGACGGCAACGGTGCCGTTCACGTTCTGTTCGCTCATGCCTCCACTCTAGTCTGCGCTCGTTCATGACTCCACCATTAACGCCCATCTTTTGCGCTGAGATGATTGATATGCTACTAGACTGAGAGTCATGAGCGACGAAACGAACACCGACTTCCCCTCCAGCGCCGACCGCGCGGTCGACAGCCTGCACCGCATCGACGAGAAGGTCAATAAGCTGCGCGAGGACCGACTCAACGACCCTGATTCTCTGGGCGACAAGCTCATCAAGTCGGCAGCCCCAGCGCTGGCAGGCTTGGTTGCCGGCAAAGTATTCCAGATGATATGGGACAAGGGCACGAGCAAACGCAATCTGCGCAAGGGACTGGCGGCAGACGCGCCGCAAGGTCTGGCAATGAGTCTGGCATTCGCCGCCATTTCGGCCGCACTCGGCGCAGTGGTTTCGCAGCTGTCGGATCGGGGCTCCAAGGCGTTCGTCGACCACCGCCATCGCAAGCCCAGCCGCTAATCCCCCGGTTGGATGATGGTTTCTGTTGGTTGACTGATGGCTCATCGCTGGAATTTCGTCAAGGAACCATCAGCCAATCGACAGGAACCATCAGTCCAGCACAGTTCCGCCACACAATATCGGCATTTCACTGTGAGGTAATTCACCGTGGCGTCCGGCGTCTGCCGTGCGACAATAAAGCCATGGTTACCAACGCAACAATCGAGGCTCTTCTGGGCCGCCGCTCCATCCGTAAGTTCAAGGACGAGGCCATCGACGACGATACCCGCGCCACGCTCGAAACCGTCGCCCAGCATGCCGCGTCCAGCCAGTTCCTTAACGACTGGTCCGCCATCCGCATCACCGATCCGGCCATCAAAGCCAAGCTCGCCGAATTCGGCCATCAGCCGTATATTGCCACTGCGCCGCTGCTGTACGTGTTCGTCATCGACGAGCACCGCAACGCGCGCATCGCCGAACGCAAGGGCATCGATCCCGCTTCCGACGAATTCCATCTCAAGTACAGTTATCGCTTTACCCAAGCTCAGAACGACGCAGTGCTGGCCCTGCACGCCATGGAGACCGCCGCCTATTCGCTGGGACTGGGCTGCGTGATTCTCGGCTCTCTACTCAACAACATCCCCGGCCTTATCGACGTGCTGAATCTGCCGGAATACACGTATCCGGTGCTGGGTCTGGCCATCGGCAAGCCTGATCAGAACCCGACCGTCAAGCCGCGTATGCCGCGCACGATGCAGTTCTTCGAGAACACCTACCCGGCTGACGCCGATGGAGTACTCGACCAGCTGCCCGCCTTCGACGAAGAAGTTCACCGGTACTACGATCTGCGCCAAGCCGACCGTCCGGTGGACGCCTTCAGCGATCAGGTCGTCACAATCAGTCGGCAGGATGTCAGCCATCAGACGCTGCTCGACAAGGCCGCCGCTCAGGGCTTCCGTCTGGATTAGTGAGACCAGGACCAACGAGATAGGCTCGGGATGGGCTCGTCACTGAGTCGTCTCAGTCTCAGCACTGCGACGACTCAGTCCCAACACCTCAACATTTCATCACCGGATACCGGCAAAATTGCACAACCATTCCGCCGGTGTCGCACTATCAATGAGCGTCCACATATCAGTCCCATTATGCGGATAATCAAGGGTCAGCTTTGCAAGAAAACCCGCCAAACCAGCAGTATCCGCACCAGTGGTGGGAATAGACTGCATGTGGCCGCAATGACTACGAACCGGAAAAGAGGGACTGGATGCGGACAGTTTGGCAAGTCTTTCTGCGCGATTGCAGACGTATCTTACGCAATCCCGTTGCCGTTGTGGTGACGCTCGGCGTAGCAATACTGCCCTCGCTGTACGCATGGTTCAATATTCTTGCCAACTGGGATCCCTATTCAGCCACCGGCAATCTGCAAGTGGCCGTAGCCAATGAAGACCAAGGCACCACCAACGATCTGGTCGGCCATCTCGATGCGGGCCGGCAGGTCGTCAAGAAACTCAAGCAGAACGACGAACTCGGCTGGCGCTTCGTAGACAATGAGGAGCAGGCCGTACACGGCGTGGAGACCGGCGAATACTATGCAGCCATCGTGCTGCCCAAGGATTTCAGTGCCATCTTGGTCGAATCGGTGACCGGAACCTCCAAACAGCCGAAAATCAAGTATTACGTCAATGAGAAGAAGAACGCGATCGCGCCGAAAATCACCGACACCGGTGCCACCACCATCGATGAGCAGATCAACTCCGCCTTCGTCACCACGGTAGCCACCACCGTTGCCTCGGCCGTTTCCGAAGCGGGAGACGATCTCGACCAAGTCACCGGCAAAGTCCAGCACGATACGATCGATGATCTCAATACGGTGATGTCCACGCTGAACACCGTTCAGGATTCACTCACCGACTTACAGGACACGCTGGCCCAGTCAGACACGATTCTCGCCGACGCCAAACAGACCACCGCCTCACTCAAGCAGACCGTCGCGGCCGCGCAGAAGGCCTCCCGCCAGTCCGGCACACTGTTGGCGGAAACACAGGCCGGGTCACAAGCCTTCTCCACCACACTGGTCGGCGCGCTCGACACCAGCTCAGCGCAACTCTCCGGACTGGCCGTTCACGTCAACAACGCCGCCGGCAGCATCACCGGCTCCTTCAACAGCGCGCAGAACTCCGTCGACACCATCACCAACACACTTTCGGCTCCACTGAACGCCACCCAAACGTCAATCAGCGATCTGAAAAACGCGCTGACCAAAGCCGGCATCGGCAAAGACACCACCGACCCGGCCGGCCAGAACATCTGGAAACAAATCGATGCGCTCGACTCATTGATCAGCAAACAGCAGACACAGCTCAACACCTTCCATACCGACACCACACAGTTCATCAACTCCGGCAAAGACGCCACCACGAATCTTTCCGGAGCCATGACCAACACCACCACCGGCGGCATCGCGGCGCTGAATACCGCGCGCGGCTCGCTGACCGGCACCGTGATGCCATCGCTCACCTCATCATTGAACAGTTTCGCCGCCCTGAACGGCACGCTGGATGGCACGTTGACTTCGTTGTCCGGCACCTTGGATCAGGCCGACGGGCTGTTCGACCAGCTTGTCGATACCCTGAACCAAACGAAAACCACCATCAGCAGCACGCAGGATTCGCTGCGCCAGGTGGCCAGCGATGTCGCCACCGTACGCACCGATATCGCCACGCTCGATAGTTCCGCCGCTTACCAGAAAATCCGGGATACGCTGCATCTGGATGACAAGGGATTCGGCGAGTTCATGGGCAATCCCGTCACTCTGGCCACGAAAGTCGTGTATGCCACCGACAATTACGGGTCCGCAGTCACCCCGTTCTACACGAATCTGGCACTGTGGGTAGGCGGTTTCGTGCTGATTGCCATCTACAAGCTTGAGGTCGACCGCAAGGGCATTCGCCGTATCACCGCTACGCAAGCATATCTTGGCCGCTGGCTGTTGCTGGTCACCATCGGATTCCTGCAAGCCGTCATCGCCACCATCGGCGATCTGGTGCTCGGCATCCAATGCGAGCATCCGCTGCTGTTCATCTTGGCCGGAATCTTCTGTTCGTTCGTCTACATCAACATTATTTATGCACTGGCCGTGGCATTCCGCCATATCGGCAAAGCCATCGCCGTAATTCTGGTCATTGTGCAGATACCCGGTGCCTCCGGCCTGTATCCGATTGAAATGATGCCGAACTTCTTCCGCGAACTGCACCCGTGGCTGCCCTTTACCTACGGCATCAACGCGATGCGCGGCCCGATCGCCGGCCTGTACGCGAACCATTACTGGCTCGACATGCTGCACCTGTTCTGGTATCTGCCGGCGGCGCTTTTCGTGGGACTTGTCGTACGCCGGTATGCGATGAACCTGAACGCGCTGTTCGACCGTCGTTTGGGAGATACCGACCTGATGATCACCGAGCACAACAGCATGGTGAACGAACAGGTGAGCTTGAACTCCGTATTCCGCACGGTGTCCGACAGCAAGGAACTGCGCGATATCATCGCCCATCGCGCGCACCGGTTCTTCGCACGGTACCCAAAGATGATCGTTGCCGGCCTGGCATTGCTGACCGTACTCCCGTTCGTATTCCTGGTGCTGCTGTTTGTCACCCAAGAGAAAATCGCCATGCTGACCTCCTGGATTCTGTCGATTATTCTTATCGACGCCTATCTCATTGTGGTTGAATACGCACGCGAAACCTACGCCGTGCAGCTTGGCGTCAGCGCCATGAGTGCCGACGAGTTCCGCAATGTGATGCTCAACGGATATGTGTGGCGGCGTTTCCACGGCCACGGACGTCACGAAGCGGCGATGGACAGCGATCCGGATATCGGCGAAACCACTGAACGACTCACACTGTTCGGCGATCAGGCCGCCGAGCCGACTGCGCACACCGCACAGTCCGAGCAGTCCGGTCAATCCGGGCAGCCTGAGCAACCCGGTCAGTCCGGGCAGCCTGAGCAAGGAGACGCACGATGAAGCTTATCTGGAAAATATTCGTACGTGACGTGCGCCAAGCCACCCGCAATGTGATCGCCGTAATCGTGGCTATGGGATTGGTGATTGTGCCGGCACTGTACGCCTGGTACAACATCGCCGCCAGCTGGGACCCGTACGGCAACACCAAGGCCTTGAAGGTCGCCGTGGCAAACGTGGATAAGGGCTATAAGTCCGATCTGATGCCGATCACCATCAACGTCGGCGAAACCGTGACCAATACGCTCAGGGCCAATCATGACCTTGACTGGCAGTTTGTGGATCGTGCTAAGGCCATCGATGGCGTGAACTCAGGCGAATACTATGCCGCGCTGATTATTCCAAAGAGCTTCAGCTCCGATATGATGACGCTGTTTTCACCGAAGATCAAGCACGCCAAGCTCGAATACTATCTCAATGAGAAAATCAATCCAATCGCTCCGCATATCACCGACCAGGGTGCTACCACCGTGGCCACGACCATCGACCAGACATTCGTGAAGACCTTGGCGAGCGTGGCGCTGGATTTGGTTTCCAACGTGGCCGATTACGCGCAAAGCCCGCAAATGGAGCAGTACGTCAACAACGCCACCAGTCATATTGCTACCATGTCGTCTCGTTCGACCGGCACTGCGTCGCAGATGGATTCCTATGCCAATCTGCTCGGGGCCGCCAACAGCATCATTGATTCCACCGATAAGCTGCTGGGGTCAACAGGCTCAGCTGCGGCCACAACCAAAAAGGCGTTGAAACAGACCCGCAACGGCGTCTCCAGCCTCGACAAGGCATTGTCCGGAGCCACCGATGGCGTCGGTACGGCATTGCAGCAGGCCGGTTCATCCTACGACACCATTGCCAAGCAAATCGATGCCGCTTTTGCCGATGTGGGCTCACAATCCTCACAGATATCAAACAAACTAACCGATATGCAATCCAAAGTGGAGGCTCAGGCCGACAGCTTTGGAAAGTATGCCGCCGCTTTACGAGATCTCGCCAAACAAGCGGCTTCACTGCCCGTGGGCGGAGATACCGTTGCCGCTCAACTGAACGCGGCTGCAGACCAAGCCACAAAGGCGCAGCAGAGCATGCAGCAAGCCGCCACCGCGTTGGGCGATGCGGCCACGCACATAGCAAACGGCACTGCCGATGCCGATACAGCGCGTCGAGATCTGAAATCACAAATCGCCGCCGCCAAACAATCGATTACTCAGGCTTCAGACACGTACAAGAGCACGCTGAAACCGCAACTGAACAATCTGACCTCGTCCATGGACGAAGTGGCCACGCAGGCAAGTTCCGTAATCGACGGGCTTGCGTCGACCGTCAGCAGCGTGTCAGGTCTTTCTGGCGGCGTTTCAGACAGCCTGACGGACATCCAGTCGGCCTTGACTAACGCAGCTAACGCTTTGACCCGTTCGGCGAAGAAACTCGACAACTTGTCTTCCCAACTCGCCTCTATCACCAGTGGCGGCACCAACGACCTGTCTGTGATTTCCTCTGCGAAGCCCGATGCCATTGCTTCCATGCTGGCGGCACCCGTAGCGGTCGACCGCATCGCGCTCTATCCCGTTGCCAACTATGGTTCCGCGATGGCTCCGTTCTACACGATTTTGTCTATTTGGGTCGGTGCGATCATTCTGGTCGCCATGTTGAAAGTATCGATTTCCGACCATGAGAAGGCTCGTATCTTAGGGCTGGGCAATGATCTGCCGCTCGGTTCGGGAGTGGGTCTTCGCGAGGCCATGATTGCCGGGCGGATTGCTGGACCGGCCGCCGCGTTGGATGTGCTGAAGAAGCCGCGTGCCGAGTCTTCCGGCAATGCGCGGCAGTTCGGTTTACGCTTGCACCACGAATATTTCGGCCGATACATGATTTTCGGTTTCCTTGCTTTGCTGCAGGGCACGCTGGTCTGCCTCGGCGACATGTTCTACCTCGGCGTGCAGTGCGAGCACCCGATCCGGTTCATGATGGTCGGCTGGCTGACCGCGCTGGTGTTCTCGAACATCGTGTACACGTTGGCCCTGTCGTTCGGCGATATCGGCAAAGCCATCGCCGTGGTGCTGCTGGTGATGCAGGTGGCCGGTTCCGGTGGCACGTTCCCCATCGAGACGTTGCCCCCGTTCTTCCAGGCCGTTTCCAAATGGCTGCTGTTCCCCTATGCGGTGGACGCGATGCACTCGGCCATGGCCGGCTCGTTCGGCATGGAGTATTGGGTTTCCATGGGCAAACTCGCGTTGTTCCTTGTTCCTTCGCTGCTTCTGGGGCTTATGCTGCGCAAGCCGGTGATCCGCCTGAACGATTGGATCATCCGCAATCTGGAAAGCACCAAGGTGATGTAAGTGTTGGACGGAGTGTGTCCGAGCGCCCTGAACGCTTAGCAGCCTACGACCTGGCGTGTTTGGACCGTAACCTGTCTCAGACACGGCGTTGGCGAGGCCTGTGGAGCTTCTGACGCTAACGTCTACGTGGCTTGTAGCCCTTTTTACGACTGTGTGGCTTGAGTTGCTGGTTCAGCGGCACATGCCGGTAACTGGATTGTGGATCGCGATGCGTGAGGTGCCAGCATCCGCAGTATTCGCAACGGTACACCCATAGCTCGGCTCCGCGCTCGATCAGGCTTTGATCGGCGGCACGCTGAGCCTGTGCCTTATCGTGATACATGATTTTATTCGACGTAGCGCAACGTTTAGGGGTGAAGTAATGCATAGCAGAAGCCAGTGTAGAGCGACCCCATAACCAAGCCAGTTTCTGGCTTTCCTCTTTGAGGGGAGTCGTCCGCGCGGCGGACCAGGGGGCCTGGGCGTCGGGCTCCCACGGTCGCGGACGCGCCGCGCCGTTCGGCCTCGCCGTCGGGGCTGGCCGGGAATGGTCCCGGGCGTGGGTCTCATGGGTATGCGGGGAGGTCCCGGTGCCTGTGTGGGTTTGGGTCGGGGTTGGTTTCGGGTATGCGGGAAGCCCCGGTACCTTCAAGGTATCGGGGCTTCCTGTACGTGTGATGCGGCGGCGTGCTACTCTCCCACACCCTGTCGGGTGCAGTACCATCGCCGTGCC
>OFCH01000124.1_pt1 | contig 32601 bp, 42 predicted proteins | sample 1520771 | NCBI WGS metagenome assembly OFCH01 (sample SAMEA2699034, study PRJEB24076) | metagenome | biome: Human gut stool | place: Spain | collected 2012-10-23 | reverse complement strand
TTGCTTTCATCACGCTCATTGGAGCGGTATCTAGGCATTGATACGAAAAGTTCTCCCTTGTCCTTATTCTCAAGGATTGCAATATTGGTAATCTTAAATGAATCACCGAATACTACTGTTGCAAATCCTTTGATGTTGCTGCCCTCTTTTGCTCTTACTTCGTTTACTTTAATTGAATACTTCATATGCTATTCCTCGCTCGTATTATATAGTAGTAGTTTTTATAGTCCCTCTCCAAGGACTCTATAATTACTTCATCATAGCTTTCTTTATCTTTTCTACAGATAAGGCTATGATATATAAGATGCTGTGGATTGGTTTTTCCTCGCTACCACTTGATGGTTTCAGAAAGTGTCCAACCACAGTCTCTTTGTTTGATTGTTAATCAGTTAGATACCGCATGACGGTTTATTTGGAACGAGTTCACAACTGCGAAGAGCATCTGTGGTCCAAAAACAGTATCAAATACTTTCAAAGGAGAATTTTTATGATTTACGTAGGAATTGATGTCACAAAAGATAAACATGATTGCTTCATCACAAATTCAGATGGCGAAGCACTTTTTAATGTCTTTACCATTGCTAACAACTTAGAAGGCTTGCGATATACTCATCGCACTGACTGTTGCTTGGTGCCGCCTTTTGTGTACTGTTAAACCCATAATAAAGGCAGTAACTTAAAAGCTTTCTCTGCTGTGCTGACATTGATGTGCTCGCATCATCGTAGCTGTTCATAAGCTGACCGCCATCTGCTCTTAATCCGAAATTCATACAATATGCAGAATTTCCATCAAGAATTGAATACAGAATCTTGCCATGATTATATCCGGGCTTCAGCTCACTTACTTCTCCGGAATTTTTGACTGACGCATTCCAGAACGCAATATTTGCCTGCGGACTGGCTGCAAATGCTGTTGTTCCATTCGTAAAGAGTGTTCCAAGGCTTCAAATTTCTTTCATCAACAAGATAATTGTAGTATTTCTTAATATCTGATTTCTTCAGCGTTGATATTCTTTTACTTCCAATCACTGGTCGCACAAAGGTATTGTACATATATTTGTAATTTTCAAAGGTATTATTCTTCAGCCCTCTTTTCATATTTGCCCAAAGGTCAAATAATTCATCAATGGTTGTATATCGTGCTTCGGTCTTAATACCATCACATTTATCTTTCTGAATACGCTTCTCTTTTTCTCTCAGGTCATCTAAGGTTCTTGCGTAAACAAATCTTCTTTTCATCTGGCTGTCCTGCCAGCTAAATTGATAAGTACCGTCTTTTCTCTGAACCTCTCCGGTTTTCAGAACAACCCTTGATTTATCTTTTCTTTTTGTCGCCATTGTATCCTCCTAAATTCTAAACTGCTTATCTATATATTTGTCCAGTCGTTTCCTCACAATATGAATTTTGTTGCCTATCCATATTGCAAAGGGACAACCTGCTTGATTAGACAACTCACGCAACTTCGTTCTTCCTATACCGGAATATGCTGCGGCTTCTTCGATTGTCAGCCACTTTCTTTCCCATATTGGTTCTTCAGCATTGCTTATGAGTTTTTCCTGATATGTTCTTACTTCGGCAAGTAAGCGTTCATCATCATTCAAGGAAAGTAAGTTTTTCAATGTATTCATCAAAAATCCTCCTCTTAATCATTCGACGATTTCCTATATGAAGAACAAATGGGCATTCTTCTTGGCTTGTTAGTTTTCTCAGTCTTTCTCTACCTATGCCAGAATATTCAACTGCTTCATCAATCGTCAAATTAGACTTATGCCATATCGGCACATCATATTTTTTTCGGATAATCTTTTCTGTATCTGCCATTACGGAAGCACCTCCTTGTTTTTTTCTGCCCTTATGATAATTAAAAATAGTGTGTAAACACACTCTCAACTCCCCTGCCCCTCATTCATGAGGGGTGGGTTTTTCTTTGTTCATTTTTATTGTAAAATTATTGCATGAGCAATATATTACAAAACATTTTTATTGATTATTATGAGCATATCCTTTACGAACTTCATCCTCGTCAAACTGAGATCGAAAATATCTCCAAGATGATTCATTGTGGTGATCCTTCTTATGGCGGTGCTTTCTTTGCATGCCCTGATTGTGGTAAATTGAAATTCGTTCCTTTCCGCTGTAAAGCAGGAAACAATGACAAATACTCCTGCTCACAAATTCGACAGCCTTTCTTCAATATCGTTCTTTCATTTATCTTCATACTCCATGAATGACCGTGCCTGCATTTCCACCATGCTCTCTTTGCTGAAGTTCGTGATACTTCTGTCGGCTTCAATTTATTCTGTTCATAATCCCATTCACTGAGAAGCTGACTGTCTGTTGTCGCCAAATCATTATATCCGGCAAGAACTTCTCTCTCCGCACAAACGGGGCATACCGTTCCTTTCACACGGGCATTGATAACTGATTTCCACTCATTACCGCATTTTCTACACTTCCACCAGACATTTTTCCTCGACTTTGCATTTACTTCATCAGGCTTCAATGGCAAGTTCTTCTCCGACCATTCAGCAGCAATTTCAGGATGTGTTGTCTGTAAATCGTTAAATCCTTTCAGGAATATGTACCCACTGCAATACGGGCATTTACTGCCACCAGAACGGGTAGAAATAAGGGTGTTCCACTCTCTGCCGCAATCCTTACACCTCCACCAAGCCTTACGATTGGCAAAGACCGTAACCTGAGTTGAAAGTAACGGATAATTTCTGTCCGACCACTCGGCTGCTACATCCGGCAGAAGCGTTGCAAGGTCATTAAATCCTGCCAACACTTTATTGTGGGAGCAATACGGGCAACCTGTTTTATTTATTGTCCTGCTCTTAATGGCAGCTTCCCACTCGTGTCCTTTCTCACATCTCCAAATCACTCTCTTATGAGAACCAATAGAAACCTCTGTCGGTTTTATCTTATTCTTTTTCGACCACTGTTTCACCAGTAATGGCTCTAATGTCGTCAAATCGTTAATACCTGCAATCACTCTCGCACCGGAACATATCGGGCATTTTTCTCCATTGGAACGAGCCTTAACGCTTGTCTGCCATTCGTGACCGCAAGTACCTTTCCACCATACTTTTTTATTTGAGCCGAAGGTAATATTATCAGGTGTAAGCGGTAAATTCTTCTCCGACCACTCCGAAACAAGTTCCGGGCGTACTTCTGCTAAACTGTTATTCATAGCCAAACCTCAACCTCCTTGTGCTTAGAGTATATGAAGTTTTAGCTTTATCTTGTAGTTTGCGAATATCTGTATAAATAGAAAAAGCCCTTTGAGAAAAGGATTTCTCCTCTCTCAAAGGACAACCTGACAAACTGAAAGTTGCCGCTTTCCTGTACTTACCATTTTTCATTAAAGCGGCTGCATCATCTCAAGAATGATTCCATCCGGGTCTCTGAAATAAAACGCTCTGCTTTCCCCAAATCCATCTGCTCTAAAATCGAAATACTGCGGTTCAGACAAGCACTCCACATTATTATCTACGAGATATTTGTAAGCAGAATCAATATCATCTGTGTAGAAACATACTTCCGAGATGGATGTTGTAAACAAATCAGAGGGAACTTTCTTTACTTCGTTGTTTACAAACTGAATCAGCTCAACTGGCGGTGCTTCAACAGCCTTGGAGCCATTCAAATAAGCGACCCTTGCTTTGCAATTTACTCTACGAAACATTTTATCTGTTTCTTCGCCTTCCATAAAAATCTCTCCTTGAAACTCAAGCCCAAGGACATCTCTGTAGAATGCAATTGAGCGTTCCAAATCAGAAACCGTTAGTCCTACATGATAAATTCTTCCAACCATATATATTCCTCCTGTAAATTTCGATATGTATTTTTGTTTGTTTTAAAAATGGGCAATCCCGATTGGAATTGCCCACTCATTGCACTAATTATGCGATTTTCTCTTGTTTGCACCGATTTCTGCATCAATTGATGTAAGTTTGATGTAAATCGCTGTTTTTTCAGTTTTTTATCAAATGAAGTACGTCCCGTCTATTCGGTAAAACGGTACATCTTTACATCATCTTAATAGAGCTTTGCACCTGCCGGAATGTGGTCATCAACCATCAGAAGATGAAGCTTTTCTTCGCCTTCTTCTTCATGAATAGCACTGAGGAGCATACCGCAAAAGCTATAGATTATATCAATCTGCTCCACGCATCCGGAATGTATGAAAAGCAGACTGCTAAGATAATTCCATTCCGTAGCATTGATATTTTTGAAAATGCCGTATCAGCCGGAACCGGTAACTTCCTTGTAGACGAACCGAAAGAGACTGTACGCATAGATGAATCTATCCTGCCGGAAGATACTACTTTCGGTGTCCGTATTAGTGCTGACAGTATGGAACCTGAATTCCATGATGGTCAGATTGCATGGGTATTACAACAGGAATCTGTTGCTAATGGAGAAATCGGCATCTTCGCTCTTAACGGAGAAGCCTATATTAAGAAATTACAAAACGATAAAGACGAAATTTTCCTTATCTCTCTTAATGAAAAGTATGCACCTATCAAGGTTAGTGAAAATGACCGCTTAGACATATTTGGAAAAGTTCTTGGAAAATCTGATGCTTCTGCTATTACAGGACATTGCCGATAAAGCATTGCCGATAAAATTGCAAGTCCTTTTTATTGGACACATTATTTTGCATAATTGACAATAAGAAAATATCTATAGAACTGAAAGAAGGGATTTTTATGGCGGTTACCAATAATATCAGAGAAATCCGGGAACAGCGTGGCATTTACCAGGATGACCTTGCCGCTGCTATCGGATACAGCACCAAAACTGTTGGCAGGATAGAACATGGGGACAGCACCCCATCTGCCGAATTTATGCTGCGGATATCAAAATACTTTTATATGCTGGTGGAAGATGTATTCCACGTGGAAGATTGAGTCGGAGCAGCAATCCGGTTCACCTTCTATTTTGGACAGCTTTTCATGTCCTTATCAACAACTATAGTTTTTTGATAAATGCTTGACTGTAAACCTTGTTTATAGCTTATTATTAAGTAAAATAGAGTTGCTCGAAAGGAGGGCATAATATGACTATAAAAGACGTAGAAGAGCGAACAGGTTTATCCCGTTCTAATATCCGTTTTTATGAAAAGGAAAAACTTATTGAGCCTTCGAGAAATGAAAGTAATGGTTATAGAGATTATTCTGAAAATGATGTGGAAAATATAAAGAAGATTGCATATCTACGTACATTGGGAATTTCTATTGAAGATATACGAAGTATTATATCCGAAAAAGTAACATTGCAGGAAATGCTTGAGAAGCAAAAGGAAGTATTAAAAAATCAGATTACTGATTTGAATAAAGCGAAACTCATGTGCGAAAAAATGCTGGATGAAGAAAGTATTAGTTATGAAAAATTACAGGTAGAACAATATGTAACAGATTTGCATGACTATTGGAAAGATAATCGAACTGTTTTCAAACTGGATTCCGTTAGCTTTTTGTATATATGGGGAAGTATGCTTACCTGGACTATGATTACCGCACTATGCTTGATTATTGGGGCTTTGTCTTATTCTAAGTTGCCGACAGAAATTCCAGTACAATGGAGTAAAGGAGTGGCAACATCCCTAGTTAATAAAAACTGGATTTTTATTTGTCCTGTTATATGTATCATAATCCGTTATTTATTAAAACCTTTTATCTATGCGAAATTGCAGATGAACAATTATTATGGAGAAATTATAACAGAGTATTTGACAAATTATATGTGTTTTATTGTGTTGTCAGTGGAAATCTTCTCCATACTTTTTACTTTCGGAGTGGTAAAAAGTGTTGTTGTACTGTTATTTGTGGACACGGCAATTTTTATTGGATTGTTAGTAGTTGGTTTGGTAAAAATGGATTTGAGAGGGAAAGAAGTTTTATGATTCAAATTTTATATTTCAGAAATAACAATAAGATACTATTTTTCCAACGCCTACTATGAGAACGGCGGCTATGAGATAGAAATTGCATATACTGGCGAATAAAAGAACCGCTGTTGCATGGTTTATTGGCTTCCATGTAGCTGGTATTCGGCTGAGGTATTGAAAGAGCTGGGATTGAAATGAGGGAAGTGGATAAATGTTTTGATTGACGAAATAACCTATACATGATAGTATAAATCCAAAGATGATGGTCTATCAGAGAGACTGTTATATATCTTCAAGTTTAAAAAGATAATTTTCAATAATTTTTCAAAAATCAGAATCGACAATTCATGACAAATCAACCCTGAATCGGGGAACGTTTCTCATAGAAAAGAACTACAAAAAATAAGAAAACAAAAACGGAAAACCATTGTCTGTAGTATAAGTATTTGTTATTATGAAGTAAATAGAGGATATTTTATAAAGTAAAGCTTAATCTAGAGAATCTGCCAGTGGCAGGCCTCTGTAGATACCAAGGTATACAAAAGGAGAATGAAAAAATGAAAAAAGAAGACATGTCCTGTATCGACTGCGCAGTAAAAAACTGCAACAAAATGGATAAAACCTATCCGGATTTCTGTCTGACAACACACATGGATGAAGAAGTTCTAAATGAAGCTATGGAATGCTACAATGAAGACGAGAACCGCAAAGTCACAATCGCTGCAGCTGAAGTAGAGTATGAGAATTACTGCAAACATACCCGTGTCGAAGAAATCATGGATTTTGCAAAGAAGATTAATGCGAAAAAGATCGGGATCGCAACCTGTGTCGGATTGTTGAAAGAAAGCCGTATCCTGGCAGATATCCTGCGCAGACATGGCTTTGAGGTGTATGGTGTCGGCTGTAAAGCCGGAACACAGAAGAAGACATCGGTCGGCATCCCGGAATGCTGCGAAGATGTCGGTGTGAATATGTGTAATCCGATCCTGCAGGCAAAGCTTCTGAACAAGGCGAAGACGGACCTGAATGTTGTGGTCGGACTTTGTGTGGGGCATGACAGTCTGTTTTACAAATATTCCGAGGCACTGACTACGACAGCAGTGACGAAAGACCGTGTATTGGGGCATAATCCGGTGGCGGCGCTTTATACTGCGGATAGTTATTATTCGAAGTTGAAGAAGAGTGAAGAAGAGTAATATTTCTAATTTGGGCGTTTAAAGATACATAAAGATATCCCATTCAAGCATTTCTCTTTTTATCCAACGAAAAAAAGAACACACAACACTCTGTATGTTCTCTTTCTGTATGTGAAGTCCAATATTATACTTTGAAGTAGCTATCCAATCCTTTGAACTCTTCCGCTTTCATTTCTTTTGTAACATCAGCATAGATGTTCAGTGTAGTTGAAATATCTGAATGTCCGAGTGCGTCTTGAATGACCTTTATATTTATGCCTCCTTCTTCCATGAGATTACAGCAAACGTAGTAGTAATGTCTATCAAAAGGCTTTTACATATTAGATAAAAGCATGTAAAATTTCTTTTACATAGCTTAATTGCGGTCTATTTAGCTTGTTTCTTGACTACTCAGGAAAAATATTTCTACCCTCGCCCCACCTGTATTTTCAGAATTTGAAAGTTTAATACCTCCACCATATTTTTCAGCCACAGTTTTTGCAAAAAATAGTCCCATCCCATAATGGGCTTCGCCATTTCTACTTGTGTCATCCATAAAAAACTGATCTGTGCCATGCAATAATGCTTCTTTTGTAAATCCTGATCCGCTATCCTCCACAATGAATGTCAGCCGGCCATCCTGCTCCTTTGCGTCAATATAAATGATTCCATTTTCTTTTGTATGCTCCACTGCATTCTGAATCATATTCATTACGGCCCGGAACATTGGATCATAAGCAATCGTTACCTTTTTATCACTTTGTCCCGCCTTCCAATCTATTTTCTGGTGATAGATTTCTACCAGTCCGAGTGCCTGTTCCTTTATATCTGCGAAAAAATCTTCTAACCTCACCGTTGTATAGGTAACATCACTGCAATTCCATGATTTTGTGACATCTATCAACTGTTTTACATAACTTTGTATCTGTGTTGTGCCGTTCAAAACATAAGTGATATTATTCTTCTGTTCTGTGGTCAGTTCAGTCTCTGAAAGTAGTTCTGCATTTCCCCGTACAATCGTAAGAGGTGTTTTAATATCATGCGCCAAAGCAGACATCTGTTGTTTCTTTTCCTGCTCTGTTTTCCACTGCTTTTCTAAAGATTCTCGCAATGCATCTCGCATATCATCGATTGCCGATAAACAGTCATCAAACTCTTTGATACCGGAACAGGATGTCTCATATTCCAGATTTTGATCCTTTATTTGTCCGATTGCGTCTAATACAGGCTGCATCTGCTTTTTGATTCTTTTTCCAAAACGTATGGACGGAATGATGATAATCGCTACCGCTCCAATCACTGACATAATACTCATCACATTCTGTGGTCCTATAAAATGCTCCCTCAAAAAAGCTGAATGATATTGAGGTGTCAGGCGATATTGCAATACAACATATTCATTTTCCCTTACAATTACTTTATAAAAATATTTCCCGGATGCGTTTCCGTACTTTGCAACATTCCATGCTATCTGTTCGTATTGTTCTGACAGATCTCCACCTATTTTCTCTCCATTCTCTGAAAAGATTACATAATCACAAAGTGCAGGAATCATCTCAGCAGTTACTTTATCCGCACGTAAAATCGTATCATATGCTTCATTAATCTTTTGCTCTGCATAATTCGCCGGATAGATACATCCCACACTAATCAAAAGGTACAGCAGCAGATAAGCAACAATCACCAAACCAACTAATGATCCAAGCATGACCAGTACATATCTCATAAAAATCCTGCTGAGTGCATTGCTTCTCTTTACTCTTCCCATTTATATCCAATCCCCCAGACTGTTTTTATCGGTGTATAATCATAATCCGCAAATTTTGCTCTTATATTTTTGATATGCGTGATTATAGTACTGTCATTACTCTCATTGTCAAAGCCAAAGACCGCTTCCAATATCTGTTCCTTCGAGAAAACCTGTCCTCTGTTTTTAGCCAGAAATTCACAGATTTCGTACTCCGCTTTCGTAAGAGGAAGTTCCTTATCATCAACCAATAGTTTCTTTTGAGATATTTGAATACAGACCCTCCCCAAAACCATCCGGACAGAATGTTCCCTGTGCTCTCTTCTAAGATGTGCATTGATCCTTGCCCGAAGTTCCATCACTCCAAATGGCTTTGAAATATAATCATCTGCTCCTAAAGAAAGTCCGTTTACCAGACTGTTTTCCTCCGTTTTTGCCGTAAGAAACAAAATCGGACAATCCACAAGTGCCCTGATTCTTTTGCATAATTCAAAGCCGTCCATTCCAGGCATCATAATGTCAAGTAAAATCAGGTCATAACGATGTAATTCTTCCATATTAAGTTTCAGCGGATTACTTACTTTGGTAACCAGATGTCCATCCTTATTCAAAATGCTTTCTATCATTTCCAGAATTGCCGGTTCATCATCAACTGCCAGTATTTTTGCCATAGTTTCCCTCGATTCTATTCCGATATTCTGTTTCCTTCCCAGTGGTTTACCCACCAAAAATAGTATACCATACTAATCCCTGTAAATGTTAAGCAACCTGGTATGAATGACAACCATTCACCTACACTAGTTTCTCCCAATACAGATTGCAGATAAGTATATGGTACTCTACCCGTCCAGCAGACAAATACATATTTCCACACATAATCTCCAAGTCCGGTAAGCATCAATGCACTAATTAGTCCTGATATAATCCCTGCTCCAATGGATACCCCTTTTCCAAACTGAAAAGCCAGAATCAGCTGCCACAGATAAAGTGGAACACTGCTTCCCCACAGCAGCAATGCTGCAAATATACATCCTTTCATGATTTCGATATCGCTTGATGCGATTCTTCCAAATCCAATTCCGAATATGATTGCTGTCAATAGGATAGAGCACAGACACAAAACCAGTAGCATCAACAGTTTCGATAAAAATGCTGCAGGTTTATCCGGTAAAGACAACAGATTTTGAAAATCACCTGCATTTTGTTCCTGTTCCATCACACTTGCTGTAAAAATTCCAATAAGTACCGGAAGTCCTGCTCCTATTGCCTGATAAAATGCAATCACTTTCATATTTTCATTCCATGGTGAAAAAAAGTAATATATTAAAAATATAACGCTGGTTATAATCGGAATCAGTAAGTGTGCCAGAATCACAGATGTTCCTTTCATCTTTCGCAAGTCTGCATTAAGAGATCTTCCAATCATCTTATTTCACCTCTCTTCTCTCAAACCATTTCAAAAACAGAACTGTTGCAAAAACAAACCAGATGATTGAGAGACACATTCCCGGAACAATGACTCCCGTATCCAAAAGAGGATTCCCTGCTTCTGCGGCAAGTCCATTTGGTAAAACATGAAGCAACGGGCACATCATTCGCATAGGGATTGCAGAAACAAGTACATACCAGATTCTCGTTTGTGATATTACCACACCGCTGACGGTAATAAATAGGCAGACGAACAGGTTTACAATCATTCCAAATCGTTCACTTAAAAATAAAGCTACCGGAATCTCCCATAACTCAGAAACCGTCAGAAACAATACTGCAATCAACGCTCCTCCAACTGGAACACGTGTCGTTAGAAGAAAGCCTCCAAGCGTTGCTCCTGCAAACACAATCACATTAGAAAACAAAATCATGTACCCAATATAAATAATTTTCCCCAGCAACAATTTTCTTCTGTCTGTGGGAATAGTCATTAAATGATAGTATTTTATCTTTTTCTCCTGCGCCACAGAAAGATAACAAAATAGAGCAATCATCCCCGGCAGCAAAAGTGTATACCACCAGTTCCAAACACTTTCTGCATAAGCATTTGTCATCCCAAGAGTAAATATAAATGCCATGACAAATGTAAGAAGAGGAAATCCCCAGATAAACTTTTTTCGCATGGTTCTTTTGGCTTTTTGATGTTCTGCTTTTATAATATTAACCATGGATTTCACCTGCTTTCTGGTTTTTTCTTACCACATTCATAAACAAATCTTCAAGATTATCTCCCTGCTTTAATGCTCCTTCGTATCCTAAGATTCCACCTGAAATAATCCCGACTTTATCTGCAAGTAACTGTACCTCTGAGAGAATATGACTGGAGAGAATTACAGTGATTCCCTGTTCCGGAAAAGACCGGATCAGCTCTCGTAATTCCTCGATGCCTATTGGATCTAATCCATTCGTAGGTTCATCCAATATCAAAAGTTCCGGTTCTCCAAGCAATGCCATTGCAATGCCTAGTCTTTGCTTCATCCCCAAAGAAAACTGTCCTGCTTTCTTCTTTCCGGTGTTTGTAAGTGATACAATCTGCAAGACCTCATCAATTCTGTTTTCATCTGTACCAAGCAATAATTGTCTTACCTTCAAATTCTCTCTGGCGGAAAGATTTTCATAAATAGGCGGATTTTCAATTAACGCTCCTATTTTTGATAAATCTTTCCTATCCAAAAGTTTTCCATCAAAGTAAATCTTTCCTGCAGTTGGTTTCATCATACCGGTCAGCATTTTCAATGTGGTAGATTTACCAGCGCCATTCGGTCCAAGCAGTCCATAAATCTGTCCCTTTTCGATATTAAGTGAAACATTATTTACCGCTTTCTGTTTTCTAAAATATTTACATAGATTTTGTGTCTGTAACATCATTTCCATCTTTACTATCCTTCCTTCTATATTTCATTTCTTACTGAAATATAACCTAACAGAAAAAAATAAAGATTTGATGAAGATTTATTCCCGTATGGAATAAACCATCAATTGAATATCATTATCAGAACTCGGCTTTCCACTGAAATCAGCAAAGCTGTTACAAATACGAAGTCCTAATTTACAGAATATCTCCGTGATTTCATCCAAACTATATAACCTTATAGGATTTCCTTCTTTCATTTCAGGCTTATAAAGTGCTTCTCCATACATATAGTCTACCTGCCCATATATCAGCGTTTTTCTATCCTTCTCCCATTCAAAAGCAGATAATGTAAGTCCCTTTTCTCCTGCATCCCATAACTTGCAAGGGAAATGTGTTTGGGCATAATGGTTGTGAAGTATTAAAATCTTCTAGAACAGGGGGAAACAATATCATGACCACAGGCAGAAAAACCACATTTGATGAAAGGATCGAAATCGTACAGTATTGTATTGCACATGATCATAATTATGCCGAAACAGCCGAAGAATATCAGGTATCCTATCAGCAGGCACGTAACTATACTATTAAATATGAATCAAAAGGTGTAGAAGCTCTAAAGGATAATCGTGGAAAAAGAAAATCTCTAGATTCAATGAGTGAGTTAGAAAAACTCCGTGCTGAAGTTAAAATCTTACGTGCTGAAAAAGAACATGCTGAAATGGAGGTGGCATTCTTAAAAAAATTAGAGGAGATCGAAAGGAGGCGGGGCTAAACCGAATAAGAAACGAACATGCTTATCTGGCAATCAAAGAGCTTCATGAAGAAACGAAATTTTCTATCTGCTCATTATGTAAGATTGGGCATGTTTCCAGAGCAGCCTATTATAAATGGTTAAACCATAAAGAAAGTGATAATGACAAATTGAATCAGAAGTTGGCAGAAAGATTGGAAGAATTGCATAAGCAGCATCCGGACATGGGATATCGCCGATTAAACGACAAATTATATCATGATGATAAAATCGACGTAAACGACAAACGTATCTTACGAATCTGTCGCAAAAAGCAGATAAAATCCACTTTGAAACATCGTTATGATGGTTGTACCAGACCTTCCAGAAAGCCAGGCTTCATCGCAGAGAATGTTTTAAACAGAGATTTTCATGCAGATAATCCAAACGAAAAATGGGTAACCGATACAGTAATTGGCACCGGACCGACTTCAAGAGAATAGAGCCATATGCCCATATCAGTAATGGTATTCACAAATTCTTCCAGATCATGAATGTCATCTGTGATCTCATTCAGGCTTCTGACTACTACAACCTCAAAGTCTTCCTCTTTAAGTGTTGCAAAGAAAGCATTCAGACCTTCTCTGTCATAGTCCCTTGTCATTGAACGATCACAATACGCATCATTGATTATTACTCCATTAGGCATTGCCTGATCACGCATATTCTCGACCATCTGGACTACATTAAGTTCTGCTCTGTGTGACTTTACAAATGCAATACCCTTTGCAAGCTCCTGATTATCTGTACCTTCGTTTCCTACCACGTTAAAATCTCTTTTATTCATTTTGTTGTCTCCTTTACGATTTCGTATTGGAGAGTTTTGGCGCCTCCACTCTCGTGGTGTGCTGTTCCTTAGCACATTTATATTGTAACCTGCCCCCCTCTAATTGCCGACCGTGTACAGGCGACAGTTATGTCGTGTAAACACGACAATTACTTTTCTATTGACACACTTTTCATTGCCTTTATCATTGCTAAACACTGTCTGAGCTGCAATTCATCCATTCCCTGCAGCAAAGCATTACCTCCGTAATCAGTTCACAATCTGTATCATTACCATGTAAAATATTTCTTTCTGAAGTACCTAGAACTGAGACCGGCTTTTCCAATGTCTGAGTTTTAAACACTCCTCCATTTTCGATGGCAGACAGGGCTTGCCTACAAATTCCAATACGTTCTGCCATCTGGTCCCACCTCATTTCATGCAAAAAATCAGGTCATAAGAATTCTCTCTTATGACCTGATTTTTTTTGTTTTGATATATTGCGGAATTTTTATCCCTCATGCCTGTTCATTTTTTCAGAAAAAACAACATACAATATGCTTCCATAATATTGGTTCTCGACCAGTCTGCAGGATGCAGCCACTGATTTTTTGCATCCGTCTTTTCCGTTCAACAGGAAATCCACATGCATGATCACCCCCGGCGCTTTTTCAGCTGCCTGCTTCAGGACAGTATTCTCAACGCTATCCCTTTCTTCTGGTGCGACCAGATTCCGGAATCTTCCTTCTGTCAGCTCCAAAAACTCGTCCAGATCACTGCATTCCGCAAGACAAATCATCTCTCTGCTGGAAAACAAGATCTGGTCGTTGTCCAGATCAGCTTTATAGATCAAAAATGCTTCCGGCAGATAATCTGAAATGTCATTCAGTCCGAATCCTAACTGCTTACGCTTAACAATCTGCAGATTCTTATTGTAAGCCATACAACCGTGCTTTCCCTGAAGCTTCACTTCATAAAGCGCAGTGTCTGCATTCTTCAAAATTTCTGTCCTGTTTCCTGCAAAAACCGGCGCTTCAGCATAGCCGACAGAAATGCTAAACTCATACTCCCCTCCGCTATAACGGAATGTCCTTGGAAGCTGCGTGAACTGACCGATTTTTTCCTCTACATCTTTGCAGACGCAGTTCTTTAAGATGATGCAGAATTCGTCTCCACCATTTCTTCCCAGAATAGCATTTTCCGGGAACATTTCTCTCATGCTTTCTGCCAGCTGCTGTAACACCCTGTCTCCACAGGAATGTCCATACAAATCATTGACAAATTTGAAATCATCAATATCCAACGCTACGCATACACAATGCTCCCTTGGATGTTTCTGCATATAGCGATCCACCTGCTCATCAAAACCATTGCGGTTTAAAAGTCCGGTCAACGGATCGGTATCTGACAGTTTTTTTAATCTGTTTCTGCTCTCTGCCAGCCCCATCAATACTGCCACCAACACTGTCAAAAGAATCACAATACAGAGTCCGCTGAATATGATCACGCTGGAACTATGAGCCATCTTCCATCTATCCGTTGGCATCACTTCTAATTTCCATGAACATCCGCCCAGATCAAAAAGATAGACGGCCGGCTGTTCCATAGTCCCACCGGAAGCAGAAATCTCCTTGTATTCAGAAGTCAATGGCGAAGATGTCTTCGACAATCTGTAGTCATAGCCGAATTCCGTAAGTTTGTTGATCGAACCATCAAACACTTCCGGCACACGGATAATTACGATCGTCAGTCCCCAGAATTTCTTTTCCCCATTCTCATCTTCCAGAAAGACCGGATTGCGGATAGCAATTCCTTTTCCGCCCTGTTCCAGATCAAACGGTCCCTGCATGACAATCACATCATGATCGATTCCGTACCGGGTGATCTCTCCGCGTTCTTCATCATGGATCAGATCGATCTTTCCCGCCTCATTGCCTTCTTCCGGATAAATATATGTCACAACACCTTCCGGTGCTAGCTGGATGCTCTGCACATACTCAGCGGTCAGATTCTCCGCAACCGCAGAAAAATAATCTCCATCTCCCTGCCGGCTTGTCACAACCTGTTCCATTATCTCGGTGATACCTGCCCCTTCCTGCATCTCAGACATCATCTGCTGCGCATAATTTACCGCATTTAATTCTGTCTTCATGCGCTTCTGCTCCTGATATATCCGGTCGTTACAGACTTCGATTTCATACACGGTCACGATTCCGGCCACAAAAACCAATGCCGGAAGGATGATCTTCCACTTTATGCTTTTTCCCCTTAAATATTCTATCATTTCTATCCTTTCTCTATAAGTGCAGATATCAGATCCTGCTTGTTTTTACCTGCATAAGGCATTATTTAAACAATTTGAATAAATTTACATGGTTATGCATGTTCGCTGCTCCCTTTGCCAGATTAATACTGATTGCAGTATTCTCTTCTGAGGATGCCGCTGTACCCTGTACGACACCGGAAAGCTGTTCGATACCCTGTCCGATCTGTTCCAATGATTCTGCCTGCGAATTTGCCTTTTCCACAGTGTTCCGCGCCATTTCTTCAAAAGATTCCATGTCTGCGATAATCTGATTAAATGCCTCTGCAGTTGTTCTTGTGATAGAATTACCTTTCTCAATCTCAACTAAAGTCTTATCGATCAGGTCTCGCGTATTTACTGCTGACTGTGCGCTGTCTGCTGCCAATTTTCCAATCTGATCTGCAACAACCGCAAATCCTTTACCTGCTTCACCTGCCCTTGCTGCTTCAATGGATGCGTTAAGTGCCAGCAGATTTGTCTGGGAGGCAATATCTTCAATATCAGTAATAATATTGCCAATTTCCTTAGAAATCTCTGTAATGTGTTCCATTTCCTTAAGCAGTTCATTCATCTTTTCTTTTTCAGCATTCGCTTTGTCTGCGGAAGCTTTTACTCTTTCAGATGCACTCTTTGTCTCCTTCGCTGTATCCGTTGCAAGCTCCACCACCGTGTCGATCGTAGCGTTCAACTCTTCGATCACCCCTGCCTGTTCTGTTGCTCCGTCTGATAAAGAGTGAGATGCATTTTCAACATCCTTGGCATTCGATGACACCTGTTCCGCAATATTGCTGATATCTGACAACGTACTGTTAAAGCGCTTCAAAATATACAGAAGCGACTCCCTCAATTCTGAAAAATCTCCCAGAAACTCTGTGATATCATCACCTTTTCTTGTCAGATCACCCTGTGCAATGCTCTTGACTTCCTCGGAAATCTCACGTACATAATCCGCAAGAATGTTCATGGATTCTCTCAGACTATTTATGGTAGTGCCAAACTCATCATCCGACTCATATGTGAGCATTGTAATGTTGGACAGCTCGCCTTTTCTCAGGCTTGCAATCGCTGCCTCTATCTGTGCTACCGGTTCCGTGATCGAATGTGTGATTATCTTTCCGAGCTTTGTTGAAACAACGGCAATCGCAAATCCTGTTGCAAAAATAACAATGAAAATGATCACTGTACAGGTATTGGCACTCTTCTTCGCCGCTTCTAACTGAACCTGAAAATCCTCGCGCAGTGCACCGAATGTTTCCCCAAATAATGTATATTTCTCATACACACTTCCTGTCATGAGCTCAGCTGCCTCAGCCTGTATTGCTCAACTGTAGGATCTCCTCTGAAGCCGCCTTGTAATCATCCCATGCAGTGCTTGCCTTCTCATAATCGCTTTTTCCTTTCTGTGCTTCCTTTTCAGAATTAATAATTGCATCTAACTTCTTGGCATACTCTGTGATCTGGTCTGCTATACCCGCAATATCCTGTTCACAGGAAGCCTTGGTCGATGCGTCTGTTTCCGCCAGATGCTGATACTGCTTGATCCTGTACTTAGCTGTCAGTGTCTCTAATTCCTGAATATATCCTATCGCCGGAGACCACACTACCGTAATCTCCCTCACATTCGACCGGATCACTAATGTTGAAATAAGCGCCACCAGCACTAAAAATACTGTCATACACAGTATCGTTATCCGGTACGTTTTCAATTTTGCTTCTACTTTCAAGTTTCTGATGTGTTCTTTGACTTTGTTTATTCTCCTGTTCCTCATTTCTTTCCATTTATTTATCCGATTATGTAAGTATCTTTTCCTTTATCTTTTGCCTGATAGAGCAGACCATCCGCTATTATGATGCATTCAGCCAGCTTATTTCCTGCCCCTTTTACCTGGTATAGTCCGATACTGCAATGCACGTCCTGCTCTCTTTCTGCTGCTTTATCGACGACTTTTTTTCTGAAACCCTCAATACGTGCTGTCAGTTCATCCCTATCTCTGACATTCTTTAGAAAAAGAATATACTCATCGCCGCCATATCTGCATGCAATGTCTGAAGATCCGCATATTTCCTGCAGTGCTGCTGCTATTTCACGTATCCAGAAATCTCCGGTTTCATGTCCATATGTGTCATTGACAGACTTGAAATTGTCGATATCCACAAATCCCAGTACAGCTGTATCTCTTTGCAGCATATTGTTAAGATAGTCTCTGATCTGATCCATTCCACTGGTTTTATTCCACAGCCCTGTCATAACATCATGACTCGCCCGGTACTCGGAAAGCAGCAGTTCTTTCTTTGCATCCAGCCACTGATCTGAAACCTGTGTCATGTTGTCTAAAAAAATGATCATGGACGAAAAGAAAATTGCCAGATTCTGCAGATACCAGGTATCAATCACATAATCCGCAACTGCGGTAAACTGCAAAATTAAAATATATCCCAGATACAGATAAAATGTTCTTCTTCTATACTGCTTCTTCTCCAGCAGCAAGGCAGTTAATAATACCAGAATATCTAATATAATCAGGACTCTGACAATACCGTATAGCCTGCCATAATAAAAATAATTGTCACTGCTGAAATAATAAAACTCTTTCCTGATATCCGGCAACGAGATACAGACCATGCCGGTGATCCCAATCAGAATCGAAACCGCCAATAGTACTTTCTTGACTTTTGCAAACCTGCCGCTTTCTTTCATGATATATATTGTAAACACAGTCAGATACAGATACTTTAACAGATAAAGCGAAAAATTTACGACCTTTAAATTCCAATACACCGATCTCGTACTGATACCCGCAAACATATATGTATCCAGATCACATACCATCATTGCTGCGGTGATAAAATATATAATCTTTTCCATCCTTTTTTTCTCTTTGTTTTCGAGCGCTTTCACCTTGCTGGACGAAAAAACAATATAAGTATTTATCACCAGACACCAGATTGCAATAAAGCATACATACTGATTCATAATAATCTGCATATATTTAATCTCCTTTTACGTAATTCGTTATAAAATCACTTTTTTTACAAGGTCTTCCATAGAAGTATCCCTGAAGGAGATCTGCACCCATTTTCTTCATTTCCTGACACCATTCCCTCTGCTCGATACCCTCAACGCAAATTCTGGCATTGACACTGTGTATCATGGTAATGATGTTTTTAAACAGTTCGTAATCTCTCTGTCCGTCCATGGCTTTCGCCGTAAAATCATGATCTATCTTAATATAATCCGGGTTCATATCGCTGATGCAGTGGAGATTGGAATAGCCTGTCCCAAAATCATCTATCACAAAGTGTATCCTGTTTTCTTCTAATCTGTGGCGGAACCGGATAAAAGGCATTGTCATATCTATAAATCCGCTTTCTGTCATCTCTATACAGATACCCGAAGGATCTAAGGCATATTTTTTTATTACCTCTATAATATCATCCTCAACATTCCCCTGTGCGATCTGCACATACGATACATTAATGTTCATCTGGAAACCGGGGATAAACTGCCGGATCTCGCAGCACGTTTTTGCTGCCTCTTTCAGGATAAATCTTCCAGCCGGAATGATAAGTCCTGTTTCTTCCAGCAGTGGAATGAATTCCATCGGTGAGATCACTTCCGTCCCACCTTCCGTATTCATTGTAAATCTCATAAATGCTTCTGCACCGGTCATCGCTTCCGTTTCGCAATCCATGATGGGCTGATAATGCACATCAAATCCTTCGTACTGCTCTGCCACTGAACGACGCAGCGCACCTATGATTTTTTCTTTTCGCAGAAACGCATTATAGTCCTCCTGCTGAAAGAAATAAAAACTGTTTTTCCCCATCTTTTTGGCACACTTTAAGGAAAATTCAAACTTTTTCCTGCATTCTTTATAACCCTCCAGCGCATACTGCACATCTATGGCGCCGACAGAGACGGTAAAGATTGCTCTATATTGCTCCGACACAATAAATTCATATATACTTTTACAGATCTTTTTTCTGAGCTCTGCTACATCTTCCATGTTCCGGCTCTGCAGATCGAGAATGAGATATTGGTCTCCCGTAAGATAATACAGATGCTGTTGATCCGAAATACAGTCTTTCATGCAGTCTGCTACGCTTTTGAGTATATAATCACCGTAATCCGGTCCGCAGGTACTATTGACCCTCCAGAAATCATCAATACCTATGTGCATCAAAAAACCTGCTGAAATATGTTCCTTTTGCGAACGCAGATATTCGCAGAATTCGCTTCCACCCAGAAGCCCGGTAACATTATCAGCTCTCCGTTGATTCCCTGTCTCATTCATGCACCCGACCAGATATGCCGGATTCCCTTTATCATCATCCACTACCACACCCCGGCAGTTGATCCAGACAGGTTTTCCCTTTTTGTCCAGCCATCTGTAATGAAGATTGTGAAATTTTTCTTTTCCTGATGCCACATCGGACAGATGCTTTACAAGCATCTCCCGGTCTTCCTCAAAGACCGCCGGCAGGACATCATGCAATGCATCTTCCAAAAATCTGCTGGATATCATAAACCGATCCACTGCTGACTGTGAAATCTCTATTTTATTATTCTGTATGTCAAATACATACAAAAAATCATCCATGCTCTCTGAAATAATTTCCATCAGATTTTCAGTTGTCATTTCTCCCAATAACGTAAATACATCTTGACTCATAACTCTAACCATCCCTCTTTCACTTATCGCATTGAAACTCTTATCCTATTTATATCAACTTTTGTCACTTTCATCAATATATTCTTATCATTCTCTATTTTTTTCGTTGTTTTACACAAAAATGACCTTGCCCCCCTGATTTTTCTACATTTCATTCACTATTTTCTGTGCAAATTTTCACTATGTTATTTTTCCCGAGGTAATTCCCCTAAATTTCTTACTTCTAAAAAAACTTTATATTTGGATTTCCATCTACAATAAATTTTCCCAATCCTAAATGTCTCATCCTATCGCAATTTTCATCAGACTCCACGCCCACATATTGTTTATACTCAATACAATTGGTTTCTCTATTAATCCAAAAAGTTAGTAAGGACTTTCTGTTACATTTTTCTGACCATGATATGTTCACATAAATTTTAAAACTTCTTGCTGTTATCAGCTCATCCTCATTATACGAATCATTCATCATCTCGCTAATTCAAAGGCTATTCGTCCCAATTCACTTGACCTGTCAATAGAAAAACCCTTAAACATATTATATACATTAACACCTTCTGGAGGTAGTATAACATTCACATTATGGATTTTTGGAGATAAATGTTTACAAATTTCACTTACAAATTGATTACCTATATTCTTCGCATACTCTTGGCTAATCATACATCTTGATGATTTAACTTATTTATAATTCCATTATTTTTTGCGTTTTTTGTCTTGTAACGAATATATTCTTCCGAGGGCGCAACCTCTCCTGTTTTAATTTCATACTCATACATCAATTCCTGACACAAGCTTGCATATGTGTGTTTTTCACACTTATAATTTGAATCTATATCATACATTACCATACTAACCACCGCCCTTTCATTTTATTATATCAGTATATTTTTTTGTTAAAAGTCTTAACATCCTATGAAATATCGTTAACTGCCCGGAGCATATGCAACCATTTTTTTATCTCGTCCTCGCTCATTCTTTTCAATTCATTCATAATGTTATCTTGCATTTCCTCATTTATGCTTGAAAATACTCCATATAATAATTCATCTGTTGAACAATTTAATACAACAGCAATTTTTCTCAACACAGAGACCTTAAAATCTCCACCGTTTTCAATAGCTGATAATGCCTGTCTGCCTATACCCACTCTATGAGCTAACTCATCCTGTGACAATCCAATCGCCTTTCTTCTATCAGCAATTCGTAATCCTCTCTCATAATCCTTTTCTCTTGCCTGTGCTTTACTGCTCATAAATCCTCCTTGCCGCCCTTGGAAACGAACAAGTCGGATTACCTTTACAGCACTAAAAAAGACGCACGAGGAAACCAGTATCATAAATACTGTTCGTTTCCCCTGCGTCTCTGGTGCTTCCATCTTTCGATGTGCCCTTATCAGGTGGGCTGTAATTTAATTGTCAATCGTTATATTCTGAAAGTCCCATTCTCTGAATGTTCCTTCATCATTCCCTCGGAATACTTCTTGAGTATCATCACTCGCTTGCATCTGTCACACTTAATTCCAATGTTCTGAAGTGCCACAGCGGAATCATTACCGCATACAAAGTATTCCATCATTAACTTGTTGCATTTTTTACATCTAATTTCTATAACATTTCCTTTGTTCAATTCAGTTCGCTCCTTATTCATACAAAATCATCAATCTACAATTCTGTACTCGTAAAGGAAAGGGAAATCACCTTTGCAAGCCTGTTGCCGGGAGTTCCGATGAATGTCTGCACATTCCCCGGCTTTGCTGATCTAACTGCTTGTGTTCTTCGTCTATCATATCTATACCGATATAATATTCTGGTTTCATTTCATACATAAATTAATCCTTCTTTCAGTTTTATTTGTTTTATGAACCTGTTCAATACTATTCATAATAGGTAAATGCATTTCTCAGGAATTTCCTATATTTTCTCGTTTTTCATGTTAGATTCCACCAAAACATTCCCTAATTTTCTTGGAAATATCCGAATCAACAAAACCTTTCTGTGCCATGTCATCGAGCATCTCACACGTTTTTTCGTGCGATAAACCTTTCTTATATGGTCTGTCCTCGGTTAATGCCTGATAAATATCAATACATGCCATAATACGTTCCGGCTCATTTAATTCAGCTGCGGTTTTTCCAAAAGGATACCCTTTTCCATTTAATTTTTCATGATGGAAAGCTGCCCAGTCTCGTATTTCTTCAAAATCATTAACCTCTGATAATATAAGGTATGTATAGCCAGCATGATTCTTCATTTTTGAAAATTCATCATCCGTAAGCTTATCCGGTTTTTCCAAAATTTCATTGCCTACTGCCATCTTCCCAATATCATGCAGTGCACCAGCCAGATAAATTTTTTGCACATTAATAGAATCATATCCGATATATTGAGCAAAAAAAGCTGCTTTTTCAGCCACTCCTACAGAATGTCTGCTTGTAAAAGAAGATTTATAATCTACAATCTTTGCAAAAAAATCCACGACATTTTTACACGTTTTCCAATCAAAAACCTGTTTTTGTCTTGGGATAATCTCCCATAGCTTCATTTCAAAAGAATTATCACTTAAACATATAAATGATTCAGAATGTGTGAATGCATGAAAAAAGGCATTCACACATTCTGAATCGAATAATCCATCCCTATTTTTTAAAAGGTACTGACATATAAAATTCCAACTGTTATTTCCAGATCCCATGTTATTTCCTATAATATCAATGGTATCTGCAAGATGAATAATCCTTGCAAACAATGGAATTTCATTCCACTTTTTTTGAAAAGGACCAGTTCCATCGGCATGTTCATGATGATACAAAATCACATTTGACACATCTGTTTTAAAAGGAAGTTTAGTAATATTCTTTTCACCATATATACAATGGAGATTCGTTTTTTCCTCAGATAAATCTTTTTTTAGGTCAATAACAGAATCCTTTTTAAGCTCCTCAGAAATATATTGTGTCAGAGCATTGTCATGCAGTAAAGCACACATGGCTAAATCTTGTAACGCCTCACCTTGAATTGCCCAATATTCAGCCATGCATACGCTTATATAAGCCACTCTTTTTCCATGTTTGTTTTTGATATTTACCAACTCTGCTTCTATGCAGTCCAAAGCATAGGAACAGGCTCCTGTAAGTCCAACAATATCTATACTTAGCATTTCCATAATCCATGCAGGTTACAATATGCATATACTTCTTCTACCTGTTCACCATCGCAAAGACAAAAATCTGCTACCGGCTCCTGCCCTGGATTTAACTGTTTTCTGTATATTCCCTGGTTTGTATTTAATGTAATCCACTCAATGAAATGCTCTTCAAGCATTGGATGTTTTGTCTCTCCGACCACGACATGAACATGGCTGCCTTCTATCGTATATACAGGTACATGCTTCTCGACAGCAGCATCTGTCACTCCGGCTTTTAATTCCTGCATAGGTTCTCCGCAACAAATTACAGGTACACCCTTATCCTTTACCTTTTCAACAATGTTTCCACAATGCTTACAAATATAATATCTTACCTCCATGCCTTTTTCTCCTTCCATGTGTAAAATTTATAATTCAATTGTCTCCATAATCTTTTTCAATGAATCTGCAGATTCCTTAAGCTTTAACGCTTCCTCTCCACTTAAATTAATAGGTATATCAGACTCAATACCATCTGCACCTACAATAGCTGGCATACTTAACGATACTCCGTCAATATCATATACTCCATGCATCATGTGTGATACAGGAAGTATTGATTTTTCATCTCTCATAATCACTTCTCAGATTCTTTTTACAGACATTGCAATTCCATAATATGTAGCGTGCTTTTTGTTTATAATCTCATAAGCACTGTTCTTGACTGCTGTAGCTATTTCTGCCGTGTTTTCCTTGTGCTTGTAATGTCCACGCATTTCACACATTTCACTTAATGGAACACCAGATACATTGGCTGATGACCATGCTACAACTTCGCTGTCTCCATGTTCACCTACTATAAATGCATGAACACTCCTGCTGTCCACAGATAAATGCTCACCAAGCTTATATCTTAATCTGGCACTATCTAACACAGTACCCGATCCAATAACCCTGTTTTCTGGAAGTCCTGATAACTTTATGGCTACCTGAGTCAGGATATCTACCGGATTCGCAACTACAAGCATGATACCTGCAAAACTTCTCTTTGCTATTTCAGGAATGATTGACTTAAATATTGCTACATTTTTATTTACGAGATCAAGCCTTGTCTCTCCCGGTTTCTGTCCCGCTCCGGCAGATATGACAACAATTGCAGCATCAGCCACATCATCATAATCTCCGGCATATATTTTCATCGGACTCGCAAATGGAATACCATGACTGATATCCATCGCTTCTCCTTCTGCCTTGTTCTTATCTGCATCGATAAGGACAATCTCTGTAAACAAGCCACTCTGCATCAGAGCAAATACCGATGCAGAACCAACAAAGCCACAGCCTATCATTACTGCTTTTTTTGAATTAATCACTTTCTTCTTCGTAATAATCTCATCTCCTTAATAATTCTCTTCATGTACTTCAAAATAGCTCTGTGGATGATTACATACCGGACATACTTCAGGCGCCTTAGTTCCTACCACAATATGTCCGCAGTTACGGCATTCCCATACCTTAACTTCGCTCTTTTCAAATACCTGTGCAGTTTCAATATTCTTAAGAAGTGCACGATATCTTTCCTCATGGTGCTTCTCAATCTCACCTACTGCCCTGAATTTTGCTGCAAGCTCAGGGAATCCTTCTTCCTCAGCTGTTTTAGCAAAGCCTTCATACATATCTGTCCACTCATAATTTTCGCCTTCTGCCGCTGCCGCCAGGTTTTCCTTTGTATCACCAATTCCTGCTAATTCCTTGAACCACATCTTTGCATGTTCTTTCTCATTATCTGCAGTCTTTAAAAACAATGCTGACATCTGCTCGTAACCTTCCTTTTTCGCTACAGAAGCAAAATAGGTATACTTATTTCTTGCCTGTGATTCCCCTGCAAATGCCTCTTGTAAATTCTTCTCTGTCTGTGTTCCTGCATATTTGTTTGCTGCCATCTCTTTTACCTCCATTTTCTTTACTACTTTTTCAAAATCTGATGCCGGGTGCTTGCACAAAGGACATATAAAGTCATCTGGTAATTCCTCGCCTACATATTCATATCCGCAAATTCTGCAACGCCATATTATCTGTCCATCCTCGGTTATTCCGACTGCCTGTGGCTTAGGCTTAATATTATTCTGATAATAATCATATGTTACTGAAGGAACATTGCTTAAAACTTCCATATCTGTTATCTCACCGATAAACATTGTATGGGAACCCAAGTCCTCTGTTTTAGTAACTGTCACAGAAATGTATGCATTTGTACCTTCTGTAATATAATAAATACCATTTGTGCCCCTGGCACACTGCTCAAATGCTTCAAACTTATTGGTATCTCTTCCTGATTGGAAGCCAAAATGTTTGAACAATTCAAATTGTGCCTTCTGACTTAAGACTGATACAGTAAATTTTCCGGTTCTTTGAATCATATCATGCGTATAATTTGCCTTATTTACACAGATACTTAACTGGTTTGGTTCCGAAGCTGCCTGAATGGCTGTATTAATAATACATCCATTGTCTTTTCCGTCTTCTCTGGCAGTCAGTACGAACAATCCATAACTCAGCTTATACATTGCTTTCCTATCCATATTTTTTCTCCTTTTCTTCTGGACACTCGCTTTTGCTCGCTCGTTGCTGCAGCATTCGTCAAAGTCTCAAGCAAGCTTGAACTTTTTCTCATTTCTCGTACAAAAAAGTCCAAGACTAGACTTGTTATATCTAATCTGAGCAACTATCTTTCTCAGGTCTGAATCGTACAGACATGAAAACCAAATTTGCTTCCATTCAAGCATTCTCTGCTGACACATCCGTGGAAACCATGTTTCTTCCATTATTCTTACTCTGATACATAAGGCTATCTGCTCTTTTAATGATGTCATCAGATGTGTCATGATGTCTTGATACAGTAACTCCTACGCTGATAGTGACCTTTAATTCCTTGCCATCTGAATTTGTAACCACTGTGTTTTCTACCAGATGTCTTATTCGTTCAGCAATAACAGACGCTTCATAATTTCTGTTAATGGAAAAAATACCTACAAATTCTTCCCCACCCCATCTGCCAAACATATCATCCTTCTTAATTATATTTACTATGCTCTTCGCAATATCAGTCAGAACCAGATCACCAACATCATGTCCATACGTATTGTTAAATACCCTGAAATGATCAATATCCACAAAAAGCAATGCAAATCGTTTACCGAAGCGCTGATATTCAGAAATTTTATACTGCAAAAAACTCTCCAGATATGATCTGTTAGGCAGTCTGGTCAGAGAATCGTGCATCGCCTTCTCTGACAGATTTTCGATTAAATTGTCATCATATGCTTTTGGAGAATTCCGGGTAAAAACTTCAACAGATCCTACGATCACTCCATTCTCCCTGATTGGGTATACGGTTGTCAGAAGAGGAATCCGATATCCGTTTTTATGCCTCACAAACACTCTTTCTGTGCGGACAACACCATCAATATTCGTTGCAAATAACGGACAACCTGTGATGCACAGATGATTCCCAAATTCATCAATGTGGTTCAGTTTAGATTCCGGACACTCCAAACCTAACATTTCATCTGCCTGATAACCGGTTATCTGTTCTGCTCCCTTATTCCAGAATTTAATTTTTCGATGTATATCCACATAATATACACCATCCTGAATATTATCGAGTATACTTAAATATAATTCTTCCTTTGTCATTTTTATTCACTTTCGTTTTCATATCGCCACTACCTAAAGAATAGCTGCCCTTATACTATATCAGCCTTTTGGAATTTGACCATCAACATATAGAATGTGATGAACCACCCACTCTGTGAGATAATTTAAAATTCCCATAATCTGTTCATCCTAATCTTCTGCTTCATCATTATGGTATTCCATAAATTCATCAAGTTTGTGCATAATGCTTTACCTTCTCCCTGCATTTCGGGCAAATGCCTTTAAATGAAATATCATAATCCACAAATTCAATTCCATGAGTGTTATGAATTCTTTCCAGCAAATCCGGTATTTGATCCATATCCACATCAAAAATTTCACCGCACTTTATACATCTTACATGGTAATGATTTTTCAATGTAAAATCAAATCGGTTCGGTCCATTCGGAACTTCAACCTTTCTTAATGCACCTTCCTCTACCAATATATCAAGATTTCTATATACAGTTCCTTTTCCAATTGATGGATGTGCTTCTTTTATAAATTCATACACTTCATTTGCTGTAACATGCCTTCTCATTTCGTATACGGTATTTCTTACAAGGTCTTTTTGAATGGTATTTCTCCTACTTGTCATTCGTCCTCCTTATTAGGATTAGTTCTTAATAAGGATTATATACCACCATTATCCTGTTGTCAATAAAAATAGTAATAATTCTCATTATTATAAAAAGATGCCCAAACCGAGCATCTTTTACATGAATAACTATTTTATTTTGCGTTCAAATACATATTCTGAATCTGAAGATAAATCAGACCTAAACGAATATCCGAGTCTGTCAAATTTCTGAATCTCCACCGGATTTTCAATATTATTTTCCGCTATGAATCTGACCATTTCACCACGAGCCATCTTGGCGTAGGTACCTTTTGTTACCAATTTATCTCCGGATAACTCACAAAATACAATCGTAATATATCTGTCCTGTGATGTCAGATACTTTTCTATACATTTTGAGTATTCTTTTGATGCAAGATTAATGATAATCCTGCTGTCATCGATTACTGAGCGGTATAACAATTCTCCCCAGTACTCATACAGATTTTTTGCATCTCCAATTCCAACCTTTGCCTGCATTTCAAGACGATAAGGAGTCACACCATCCATTGGTTTTAAAATGCCATAAAACGCAGACAAGATTCTTAAATGATTTTGCAAATACTCAAACTGCTGGATTTCAAACACAGATGGTGCCATATATTGAAATGCAATCCCTTCATATGCTAAAACAGCCGGAGTAAGCCTGTTATAAAGATCCATATTTTCCAATCTATTAAAGTTCTGCTCTGCAATCTTGTCATTACATTTCCAGATAGCTTTCAGTTCTTCTTTTGGTTTGCTTTTCATCCAGTTTAATACTTCTGCTGTCTTATCAATATAGACAGGCAGTTCAACCGGTGCTAAGTTATCGGTATCTACAATCATCTTTTTTGCAGGTGATAAAATAATCTTCATTATGCCAATTCCTTAAGCATATTTTCAGGATCATCTGCCGCCTTGACTTTATCATTGGCTTTGATGATAATTCCCTGCTCATCGATAAGATATGTAGTTCTCACTACGCCCATAGATACTTTTCCATAGTTTTTCTTTTCTTTCCAGACATCATATGCTTCAATAACTTTACGCTCCGGATCTGCTAATAGCGTAAATGCCAGTCCATATTTTTCTTCAAATCTCTTGTGAGAGGCTACAGAATCCTTACTGACTCCAAGGATCACTGCACCTTTCTCGGTAAATTGAGGATAACGCTCTGAAAAACCACATGCCTGTTTTGTACAGCCTGCCGTGTTATCCTTTGGATAAAAATATAAAATTACTTTTTTACCTAAATAATCACTTAATTTATGCACTTCTCCGTTCTGATCCGGCAATTCAAAATCCGGTGCTTTGGTTCCTGACTCTAACATTTACTATTCCTCCACTTCTGTATTTTCCACCTGTTTTCTTGTTCTTTTATTACCTGAAATCATTTTATGACCAGAATAGACTGCCATAGTCATGCATATCAGAGAGCCAAATGCAAAGTATTTGTGTGCTGCTTTTAACCCTTTATATCCTGTATAAAAAGTTCCAACCATTGTAACTATTGCTCCGATTGACCAATATTTATGTGCCTTCATTTCATACCTCCAAATTGATTAAGTTGTTTCCAAAATAAATATCTCTTTCGTATTGTTATTTTTGCTATTCTTCTTAATGACAGCTGTGGCTTCCACATCCATGCTCACCACATGTATGCCCTTCCCCGTGGTTGTGCTCATGGTGAGAACACTTCACATCCGAATTATACTCAAGTGTTTCATTGATAAAAGCTTCTACCGCTTTATCTGCATCTCCTGAAACTCCTCCGAAAAGCTTAATTCCTGCTGCCGCTAATGCTGTCTGTGCACCGCCTCCGATTCCGCCGCAGATCAAAACATCGGCATTTAATGCATTAAGAACTCCTGCCAATGCACCATGTCCGCTTCCATTCGTATCTACTACTTCTGAATGTAGCACTTTTCCTTCCTCTACATCGTAAATCTTAAATGTCTCTGTGTGTCCAAAGTGTTGGAAAATCTGTCCATTTTCATATGTTACTGCTATTCTCATGATACCTTCTCCTTTTTCTTCTGCATATTTTTTGTAAATTTCCTGTTTGTAACAGCCTCCAAAGCTACAGTTGCTGCTCTGACCATCACAAATTCTGAAATCCCCACCCTCGATTCTAAGTGGATGTCCATCAATGAGTGCATCTGCTATTTTCTTCCTGGCAATCTCATAAATTCGTTGAACCGTTGTTCTTGCAATCTGCATAGATACTGCACACTGCTCCTGACTATAACCATTCTTGTCCAAAAGACGAATTGTCTCATACTCATCTACTGTCAAAACAATGGGTGCTTTTTTCTCCGTATCACCTGCCGGAAGGAATTCTAAAATTTGGGGGAAATGACAGACTTTTCTGCATTTTACTGGTCTCGGCATAAACTGCTCCTTTCTCGCTTTTCTTATATAATAGCCCTATAAAAGGCATATGTCAATAACATTTTTGACATATGCCTTTTATGAAATACCTAATAGTATTACTTATTTTCATTATTTTTTAATTTACAGATACCCTGCGTCATTGTTCCCATTGGACAAAATGTACACCAGGTTCGTGGCTTATATAACACCATTACAATCAACCCTAACAACAAAGATGTAAGCATCAAACTATAAAATCCAAAACTAAACTGTGCCACCCAATCAGCTACTGTTCCTGCAGTGTATGTCCATCCCCATGGAACACGGAAGGTCCAGAATAGTTTGATGGCTTCACGCAAAGAGGATGCTCCGGCACCAACTAAATATGTCTGAAATACCATATTCCCAAACATTGTAAGGAAAAATATCAAAAAGCCATATCGGAACCATTTTGAACTCATCCATCGCGGGGTTGGTTTATTTCTTGAGCATTTTAACTCTCCACCAAGCTTGCTAAAAAGCTGTCCACGTCCACACAAATGATTACAGAAAAATTTATTTCCACCGAATATTGCTATTCCTAACGGCATCAGGAAATCAATCATCCCAAACCAGGCGAACAAAATATTAAAAAAAACCGAGAGCAAAATAAATGATCGCCCATATCCATAAATAATCATACCAATGTTTCTTTTTCTTCACACCGCTGCCCTCTCTTTCATTTCAATACAGCCTGCTGGACAGGACTTTGCACATTTCCCGCAGCCTACACACAATGTTTCTTCTACTACTGCATAGCATCCACGATGAACTTTAACCGCTGCCAGCGGACAAGTATTTTCACATACTCCGCAGGCAACACATCTTTTTTTATCGACACTTGCCACTCTTTTTTCCAATGCTTTGTTCCCCTTTCAAATTTAGTATCTCTATTGTACCTGAAAAAGGTAAATTCTTCTGTGATATTATTACATAAGAATTTACCTTGAACGCTAATAACTGAAGTGACATATTTTTATTTATGGCATATGTCAATTATGTAATTGACGCATCTTAAAAAAGCAAGTATACTATGTTCATAAAGGAGATAACTGTTATGGGCTTCGAAAATTATTTTCCAATATGGAATGAGTTAAATACAGCACAGAAAAAACTGATTTCAGATAATTTAATCACACAGCATGTAAAAAAAGGAACGGTCATTCACAACGGAAACCTGGATTGTACTGGATTATTACTGGTTAAATCCGGGCAGCTTCGAACTTACATACTTTCAGATGAAGGACGAGAGATTACACTTTACCGTCTGTTCGATATGGATATGTGTCTTTTATCCGCCTCATGTATCATACGCTCCATTCAATTTGAAGTAACCATTGAAGCAGAAAAAGATACTGATCTTTGGATCATCCCTGCTGAAATCTATAAAGGTATCATGAAGGAATCTGCTCCCGTTGCAAACTATACCAATGAGTTAATGGCTACCCGTTTTTCTGATGTCATGTGGCTGATTGAACAAATCATGTGGAAGAGTTTGGATAAGCGTGTTGCTTCATTTCTTTTAGAAGAGACCTCTATTGAAGGTACAAATGAATTGAAAATCACTCACGAAACTATCGCCAATCATCTTGGTTCCCATAGGGAAGTTATCACTCGAATGCTTCGATACTTTCAAGGCGAGGGGCTTGTCAGACTTGCCCGCGGCAAAATAACAATCCTTGATTCGAAAAGACTTGAAACACTACAAAGATCATAAAACTGTTTTTGTATCAAGTCGAACATCCGTGAGACTTGGCGCGTGATTCTGGTCAGCGAAGCTGACATATTCCTATCAGAATCACTGCGCATCCTCGCGGAGCGTTTATCTCAGTCGGAGATTGGACTCCCACTGAAACAAATTTGCTATTACTCACCACCTGAAGAGGTGGGAGTCTTCTCGACTGAGATAATATCTAAAAAATCCTCCATTTATCAGAATTATGAAAGTCATTCTAATAAATGGGGGATCTTTTTATGCTACAAAAAAATCATAAAAATATTTTTGTTTATTTCTAATAATCCATACCACATGCATGTGCCCTTTCGATCAGCGTACGGTCATTAACCACTGCATCATAGAACCGAAATCCGCCGGAAAAGTTGTATGTTTCATATCCATTTCCCTCCAGAATACGGCTCGCAATATAACTGCGCAGCCCACTCTGGCATATTAGATATACAGGCTTTCCTTTCTCAACTTCATTGATACGTTCCCTCAGTTCATCTACAGGAATATTTTTAAATCCATTAATATGGCCCCTGCTAAATTCATCTACCGTTCTCACATCCAGCAACACAGCATTTTTATCTTTAGAAATCTTATCCATATCTTCCAAATGCCATTGTTTTAAGATCCCTTTTGCTATATTGTCTATCATGAATCCGGCCATATTTACAGGATCCTTGGCAGAGGAATAAGGAGGTGCATATGCGAGATCCAAATCTTTCAGCTGGGTTGCCTTCAGCCCTGCATGGATTGCTGTTGCCAGCACATCGATACGTTTATCAACTCCTTCGTATCCAATAATCTGAGCACCAAGCAAACGATAAGTCTCTTTTTCAAAAACT
>OFCH01000120.1_pt1 | contig 33024 bp, 30 predicted proteins | sample 1520771 | NCBI WGS metagenome assembly OFCH01 (sample SAMEA2699034, study PRJEB24076) | metagenome | biome: Human gut stool | place: Spain | collected 2012-10-23 | reverse complement strand
CCCTTCCTCAATGAGTCGATCACGCATCTGTTCCGATGGAACAACGACGACATCACAAAGATTGTACATCTCAATGTAGTTAGGCATGAGATAATAATTACTAGGAAACATTATAGGTGGAACATCATGGATGAACATCACAAGTTTGGTTTGCACTGCCCTAAATTTATGAAGGAGGCTAGTGTCCCAAGAGACACTATTCCACGATGGCGACTGGAAGAAGACAATATCGCCATAGCTCACTCCTGCCACAATACCATCCATTGCTTTGAAGATAGTTTTTTCTTGAACTTAATACTATCTGTATGAACATCTGATTCTTTAACATATTGATTGAAATATTCCTGTTCAGTAACTAACTGTGAAAATTCCTGCCTTAAACACGCCAGTTTTTCCTGCTTATCAAAAACACTTTTTAACTGACTGGATTGCTCTGCTATTTCCTTCTGCAAAACACTGGGATCTTCTTCCGTTTTCCACGACGAAAAATCGGGATAAGCGGCGTCCTGATGCTCAACAAATAATTTCTTATTTTTAGAACTTCCTAATGTCGCAGCAACAAAACCCAAATTGTACTTGGGTGATGATAATTTTTCATATACATTTTCTGTTGCCGAATTATTGTTGGATACTATCTGTACCGTTTTTCCTTGCATCAATATATTGGCAATTATATTTAATATCGTCTGCGTCTTACCTGTTCCGGGAGGTCCCTGTATAACACTAATCTGATTCTCCATGGCATTTTTCACAGCCTTGTACTGACTGTTATTGCATCCAAATGGGAAAATCGGAATGTATTCCCGTCCTATTCTTTTCTCTTGCAATAATGATGGATTCAAATACTTTGCTAAAGCTACATCACTACCCACAAAAGAAATCTTGTCAAACCTCTTAGACAATAATTTTTCACCAGTCTCTTCATTCTTAAGATTACTCAAACCTGCAATTTGCTTTATATATTCAAATACATTTGATGACTGACTCTGAGTAAGACAGGACTCTATAATATGCAAGTCGCTCCGACGATAATCTCTTTCACTACCATCGCCAAAACGAATATGCCAATAAGACTCATATGTACTTCTAAATACATATATTGCTTTAATATCAAAGAACTCCCGTCCATCTCTGCTAATGCGATACATATTAGGATTTAAAACATCTGGTTCAGTTAATTTTTCCACATTCAAATATGCATAAGAGTATGTTTTTCCAGTATTGAATTTTACATCCCATTTTTGGGTATTTCTATTGTACACACATGACATTATTTCGGATGTCTTTATTTCACCTTTAATAATGACCATATAATATCTTGTATTCATCTATACCTCTCTACTTCTTATCCGCACGCTGCTTGCCCTTAAATTCTTTCTCCACATGACAATGTTCCTGTTTGCTAACCAACTTATCACCTTCAAAATCCAATTCAATAATATATGGCATCCAATCGATAATTCTTAGAAAATCTTCACATCCAAAACTGTTATCATAAAAATTCAATATAGTACTAAGGGCAGTACCATGGGTTCCTAAAACAATATCTTTATCCGTATTATCTGATAAAATCTCGTTTAGCGCCTCTATGTTACGATTTTGAAGCATAGCAATGGATTCTCCACCTCTTCACGATAATCATAGTCAGCCCAACGTTTCTGGAACATTCCGTGGTTGTTGCCATCAGGACCTTTTTCACGCTCCCTTAATCTCTCATCTGTTATAATTTCTTTTCCGAAAAAAGCTGCCGCATCTGCAATGGTATCCATGCTGCGTTTGTATGGACTACAATAAAACGCATCTATTTTCTTGTCCTTCAAAATTCTAGCACAATTGCAGAATCTTTCTTGCCTTCTTCCGTCAAAGGTCTTGTTCTGTCTTCTTTCCAATCATGTTCCGGCTGTGCGTGACGCACGAAATACACTCTTGTCATACCGTGTCTCCTATCTCTTCTCTTGGGCGGAGAGATTTATCTGGCTGTTTCTAGGTGCACATTTGTGCATCTTATTCTTCATATTCATCTTATTTCGCATTTTTGTGTACCTCGTCTAAAATTTTTAGAGCCAAAATGGAGCCAAATATACTCTTAAAAATATACGTTATAATAATGAACTCACATATCAAAAATACTTAGCTGTGTTTCTTTTAATGACTCAACTTTTCTAATCGTTATTTTGTCATCTTCTTGAACTTGCCCACATAGAAGAGGTGACGAAGGATCATATTGGGTAGCGTTTGTTTCTACACTTTTTGAACTATAATTTGCATAGCAATATGCACATCCATTTTTGCATGTATTATAAGTACCTATTTCAACGCTTTCAACGCATCCACATTCTTTACGCTGATTTTTGTCTTTTCCAACATTAAGTTTACATCCGATAATTTTTTCAATTAATTCTCTATCTATGCAACAATTATGAATTATACCACATTCATCCAAATCTATTTTTTCTGCACAACTTCCAATCTTAATATTATTATCCGCAGCTATCTTACTTAATTTCTCAGCAAATTCCCGCAGCTCATCATCATTTAATTCATAACTTGACAATCCATCCATATTTTTTTTATTTTTAGGATATATATCAACAAAACTAATCACGCATTTTTCCGTGTATCCACTTAAAGCCTCAGCAATACTTTTAAATGCCTTCAAATGATATTCTTTCGTATATCTATCAGAAAAGAATATAGGATCATATCTCCAAATCACTTTTTGCTTGCCAATTTTTTCAGATAGTTCTTGAAATACTGGAATCATTTTTGTTTTTTTATTTGGCAAATTAACCTCAACATCATTTCCATATCCCGTTAATGTGAATTGAAAATAATAATTATAATCTTTTATCTCGTCTAACCTCTTTATCATTGGCAAAGGGTTCTTGGTCCAAAACACTATGCAATCTACAACATCTGGAGTGATTTTTATTTCACTTATCTGATGAGCATTCATAGGGTTACGAACATATAAAAATCCCTCTTTTATTCTATTATAGAACCATTCCGAAAAATAATTAGGAATATCCGTTCTTCTACTTACACTTAATATCATTTCATCACTTCTTTCTTTCCTTTTTTATGAGCACACTAGTTCGCTGCTTTGATGAAGTCTTCGGCGAGTTGGTTGACGATCTGGTTGCGATGCTGGGCGACGATGCGCTGGTAGTGCTTGATGGCGACCTTCTCACTGACGTGGCCGAGCTTGTCCATGAGATCTCCTTAGGGTGCCGTCCTTGAGCACGAGCAGGGTCGTTTCACGCTTTTCCTCTGATATATCAGACATTGGGTATGTAGCACTGTTCGCATTCCGAGAGAGCATACGATTGAAGATTGGCAATACCAGAAATGACAGAAGCTGTGGTGGTTTTGTCATCTTCAGATGACAAAACCACCAATGATAGAGCCCTGGAATGTGCACTATATGCTTTAATTAAATTGGGACAAGGTTCCCTAAAACAATAATCAAAGGAGATTATCATGAAATACTTTAGGCGCATATTGAGCAGTATTATTGCAATCTTTTTGTGCATGTCAGCCTTCACGGGCACCGCAACGGCCGCCGAGGATAATTCACCTCCTATCGATGTAACGACATGTCAAACCAATCCTATTGAATTGACCAACGAACAACAAGATACTTTGAATAAAATTGTATCTGTTGGCCCGTATTTTAAATATGTAAACAATCAGTTAACCATTACTTTGAATGAGAGCGAACTTAAGAATGCATACGGTTTTTCGGAATCTCAATATACATTCTTGCAAGATGCCGTTCTAGGAGTCACTCATGCCGATGACACTTCACCTGCGAGAGTCCCCGCTTCTCCATCCGGAGCAATGGCGAAATGCGATGGATGGTATATTTCCTACTCGGATCTCACTATAGGCATTGCTACCGCAGTAACTGTCGCGGCCGGCATAGGACCCGAGGCGCTGGCAGCGGCCTTGACTGCGTTGGGCACCATGGTCGGAGGACCCGCTGGAACAATTGCCGGCATACTTGTTTCCGCTGTAGGAGCCGCATATCTTGCGAATCTCGCTCTGCAAATCACCCGTGCCGTAGCCACCGGAAAGGGAATCTGCCTAACGATAGCCATTCCGCCCGGAGTCAGTGTCCAGTAGAAAGGACATCGTGAGATGTTTTCGCAAAAAATGCTGATGGCACCCGAAGCACTGTTTACAGGTGCATGCATATGCTGGTTCGGCAATTTTGCAGTCTCAGACACCCCCGACCCTACAGGAAGATCACTCCTCCTATGGTTGAATGGTGCAATTATAGTCGGTGCGTTTATTTGGGTGGTAATACAGTCTCTTAAAATCAACGACAAGCATCACTATCGTTGGATTAGATCCACAATATATTGTGCTCTTATCCTTCTCGCGCTGATCATCTGCAATACCAACTGGACTCGATTTATGGCGCTAGTTGCACTTGTTTTATATAGTATTGCAAGCGTGCATAAATTACAAGATAAGGAGATAATACAGGGAGATAAATAAGAGAATCTTATAAAAAGACCAGCAATAGATACTGTTATCGAATTGAATTGAATATGATTAGAATTTGCGGTTGACCTTCCAAAAGAAGACCAACCGCAAATTCAAAACAAAAGTAGTTATGAAGACTTCGAATTTAGTGAGGCAATTTTAATATTCGCGAAATGCCCATCACATCGTCGGCATCCATATATTTGTTAATGAATTTCGATTATTAATAGTATTTTAAACAGTATCACTGTTGTCTCATTTATGCTCTTCATATACGACAGCCGCTTTGATGAAATCTTCGGCGAGTTGGTTGACGATCTGGTTGCGGTGCTGGGCGACGATGCGCTGGTAGTGCTTGATGGCGACCTTCTCGCTGACGTGGCCGAGCTCGTCGGGGATAGGCACGGTGCGCCGGCTGGAGTCGGTCTTGGTCCTGGCGATGCGCGTCGAGCCGCGATCCGAATATCCTCTGTTGACGGAGTGGCGCACGGTCAGGAGCTTGCCTTTGAAGCCCGGCATGAAGTGCGCGATGTCGAGATACAGGTTCCGGCGCGTGCCGCCGGCTATCCTCTCGCCGTTCGGCAGCCGGTATCCTTCCGCCCACCGGGTCACGTAATCCTCGAACGAGATAAGGCTCGCGCGCTTCCTGCGGCGGCGTTCTGACGGATGGACCCATTCCTGGATGTTCTTGCGGTCCAGTTCCACCAGATGCCGTTCCTCTTCGAGCCACTGGTGCGCCTCGTGCTCCATGTCCGGCTTGAACTGCCGCTGGACCTTCTTGCCCGGGCGTTTCGGGTCCGGGTAGCGCACCTGCCAGGCGACGAGATTGCCCGCGGTATCGTAGCGCGGCGTCACGGTGCCGAACCTGCTCCGCCGCTCCGACGACGGCCCCGTACTGTCCTTCTTCGTCCTTGCGGATACGATGATGCTCTTACTGAATCCATAATCGACGACATGCATGGGCGCTTCGGAAATGCGAGGTTTGCCCCGAAGCCTTTTAGAACCTTTTAGATTGCCCGATGTCTATTTAGAAGTGCAACACCCTTGTTGGTCCTGTAATTCCAGCAGTTCGTCGGCGAACGCCTCGGCGGGCGTGCGGTAGCCGAGCACGCGCATGGGGCGGTTGTCGGCCTCGTCGACGATCTCCCTGACCTCCTTTGCCATGTCCATCCGTATCTCGCAGCGTTCGGGCAGATACCGGCGGATCATGCCGTTCCCGTTCTCGTTGCTTCCCCGCCGCCGGCTGGAGTACGGGTCGGCGAAGTACGTGGCCATGCCCAGCCCGTCGCGCAGCCTTTCGTGGTGGGCGAACTCGGTGCCGTTGTCGTGCGTGACGCCGGCGCGCGCGCCGGCCGGCAGCGGCGAGAACATGTCCGGCTGCGCCCCGACGCTCTCGCCGGCGGTCTTGTCCGGAACGACGCGGGCCATGAGGAACCTGGTCCTCCTCTCCACCTCGGTGTGCGGGTTGCATCCCACTCCGATGACGCTGTCGGCCTCCCAATGGCCGAACGCGCTCCTGCCGTCGGCCTCCGGCGGGCGTTCGGAGATGGGCGCTCGGCCGGGGATCGGGAAGCGCGACGTCCTCCTGCCGCCGTGCCTGCGGCGCCGCCTGTGCCCTCGCGGCAGGCACCGCGCCCAGCGTTCCCGAAGCGGCCTGCTGGAGTAGACCCATCGGTAGATGGTCTCCGGGCACACGCGCATGAGCGCATCGTCCGGCCACAGGACGCGCAGCCTGCCGCTGACGGGCGGCGGCGACCAGCCGCGGCCCAGCCATTCGGCCACCCGCGCCCACAGGCGGTCGTGCGACAGCCGGTAGGGCTTTCGTGGCTTGGATCTCCTGCGGTCGGCCTTGCGCTGCGCGGGCCCGGCGATGTGGTAGCGGCCGGTCCATGGCCCCGTCTTCAGTCTTTTCGGCCGGTACGGGCGGTACGACTCGTTCTCGTTGGACGGGAACCATGTGTTGCGCTTGATCTCCCGGCTGGTGCCGGACGGGCTGCGGCCCGGCATCGCGCCGATCCCGCGTATGCTGGCGCCGTTGCCTGCCTCGATCTGGATGACCTGGCGTTCCTCTTCCGACAGGTGCGAATATACTTCTCCCATAGGTGCGACATCCCTTCGGACTGGTTTTCTAGGCAATTTCCAATCTAACGGGTGTTGCACTTTCATTTAGACAACGGGTATTGACTTTTATATGTTTCCTATGATAAGCTTTTTAAATTTACTATATTCTTTTTAAGGAGTCTTCTATGAACACTAAAAAATATTTTATAACATTATTTTCTTTTATTATTTTCTCTATATATTTTACTTTGTCAGGTATATTTGTTCCTTTCATTGCTTCTATTCCGCAAAGCAATGGTGTATTTAAAACACTTTCATCACAAAATGATTTTTACAAAATGGTTGACAATTTTTATGATCCAGATGAATTTTATAATTTTAGAACAGACAATCAAAACATAAATATATTAGCAAACTTCTATAACACATTAAATGCATCAAGTAACTTCGATGTTTTAACCTCATTCAATCAGGCTATCGCTGTAGATATAGATGACTTTAATGGAGACCAACGCTTTTATTATAATTCTGATGAATTTATTGATAATAGTCAGTCTCCTACAATAAATATAAAAGCGTTACAACTTAATCAAAAAGCCTATGAGTTTTATAATATAAAAGTTGAGGGAAATTCCGGAATTGCATGGAATAGTATTTCATATAAAGATGACTCGATTCCTGTTCTATTGGGTTCTGAATATAAATCTTTTTATAAAATCGGAGACATAATTACCGGAAATTATTATAGTAAAAATACTAATTTTGAAGTTATCGGATTTATAGAAACAGATTGTTCTATAAATTATAAAAATACCTCTAATATCACTTTGAATACTTATATGCTTATTCCTTACCCTTCCACTCTTTGGGAAGTGGACAAAACTAATTTTCAATTTGAATCATTATTATACTTTGCTATGATAAATTGTGATTTACTACCATTTGTTGAGGAATCACAAATTTTAAAAAATATAAAGTCTATATCTGACGAAACTGGATTTTCAGACTTTTCTTTAGTTGGTATTGATAACTTTCAAATACAACATATAGAATTACTTTTATTTATACAAAAGCATCATATACTTTCCATCATTGGTTTTTTGATTATTTTTATTTTACTAAATATACTATGTTTGTATTTATTTAGCCACATTCTAAAATCAATTTATAATCAATCAACCTTACGAAAAAAACATAATAAAATTTTTATGTTGAATATTGTTATCCCATATGGATCTGCGTTTCTTTTAGGAACGTCTCTTGCAACACTATTTATAAAAAAAATATTGCCTATTAGCATCATTATTGGAATAATAACCTTGGCTTTAATATATTTGATGAATTATCTTTTTTTATCAAAATTCCTTCATTTTTCCTCAAATCTTCAGCAATAGACAATAGGGAAAAAAGAGTTATTTAATAACTCCTTTTTCCCTATATATTTTCATTGTTTATATCTTTCCACCACTTATAAACAGTATGCTTTGCAAGTCCTGTCTCTCGGATGCAGTCCGCTTTCTTTCCTGCCGGGTGGCTCTCCTGCCATTCTCTGACTGTCCGCTCTGCTGTTGGTCTGCCCTCTTTTACTACTTCACCTATAACTTTCATATCCTCTTTTTTTCGCCTTGCAAGATATAAATGAGCCTCTTGTTTTCTGTAATTTCGCTTATTTGCTGGTATCGTAACCTTTGTGTTATCCTCTATCCATTCCCGGCTTGCTATCGTTGACAGCCTTTTTCTGTCCCCTTTCAATGCCCGGAGAGCGTCTTTCACATCTGCCCGGCTGAAATGGTTGTCCTCGTCCTCAGTAAGGCTCTCTAAATGATCCAGGAACGCATAGGCGTCTCTACGTATCTTCTGCTCGGATATGCCGCACTTTAAGCCATAAGAGCACAACGCCATAATAGAAAAATAACGCCCTCCGGCTTTCACTTCTTCGGTTATTTTCCGTTTCCACCACTCATATAAAGCTTCGTTACATACCCACGTACCACCCTGCTTCTTACTTTTCTGCTTCGGCTCTCCTTGCACGATCCGCTTCTCATACCATTCCGGGTACAGCTCCTTTGCTTCTTCCAGCGTAACGGTACTTTTTCTTCTCGGCTTCTCGTACAACGGAGCAAGGTCTACCTTACAGCTCGGTATGCTGGCTTTTATATCCTCCAGCGTGTAACGGTTCTCTGACAGCTTATAGGCTTTTACTGGGAAATCTACACCCAGCTTCGACTGACTCCCCACACACCGGAAACCTTGATAAATTCCGATTATATCCGGGCTGTCCGGACGGATAGAGCTGGTATCACTCCATAGCCGCCGGATAAGAGCTTCTTTCAGCTCCGCAAGCACTTCTTCCCGGTTTCGATACAACTGAACCGGCTCCTGCAAGAAATAATAAAGATGTACCCCCTTGCCGGAGCTGACAAGATAAGTCGGACGAAGCTGCACACCATTCCCAAACTGCTTCAACAGGTTCTTTAACTGCTGTTTGCCTACATAGTCCACGTCCACCACCACCGCAAACAATTCATGAGCGTTCTCTTTCGTATGTGACTTTGCTATAATTCATGAACCCTGAGATTCTTGAGAATTGAGGATACATGCTCAGCACCAGAATCAATCCGTTTAAGCCCAGCGCCGGGCATCTTCCACCCGTTCTCATTGGAAGAGATATGGTGCTCGCCGACTTCGAAGAAGGTCTAGACAACGGATCAGGCGCACCTGGACGTTTGATGAGGATCACCGGGGCTAGGGACGTAGGCAAAACCGTAATGCTCGCTGAATTTCGGAGAATCGCAGAAAAACGAGGATGGCAAACCATCAGCGAAACCGCATCAGACGGCATGGCGCAACGGTTAGTGGACAAGCTGCAGCCGCGAAAGGGGAATTTCAGTTTCTCGTTCGAACCATCTATCAGTGTCATGAACGTGGGAGGCAGTCTTGGTGGAGTCCATTATGAAAAGAACCGAATGCCATTGACACTCCGCGAAACCATGAGTCTGCGGCTCGACGAGCTGGAAAAGCATGGCAACGGTCTTCTGGTGACCATGGACGAGGCCCAAGCCGCCACTCGGGCAGACATGGTCGCCATCGCCACCGCAGTACAACATCTGACCAGTGAAGACAGAAATCTGGCTTTTGTGTTTGCCGGGTTGCCTTCCATGTCCTCAAAATGGCTTAATGATAACGTAATGACCTTCCTACGACGTGCACAACCGGAGCGGTTGAGCGACGTCGATCTGGCCGAAGTCTCTCATGCGTTGGCGGACACATTCCAGGAAACCGGAATGATTCTAGAAGGGGAACCCTTGCGGATCGCTACACAAGCAACTGCAGGCTATCCTTTCATGATTCAGCTTGTCGGCTATCATATTTGGCGAATCATCGCTCGGAATCACAAGCACGACACAGCCATTACCGTCTCAGTGGAAGATGCTGAAGCCGGGGTCCAAGATGCGCTCAGTCATCTGGGAGACACAGTCCACGGACCGGAACTGGATGGGCTTTCGCCCATCGATAAAACCTATCTTCTGGCAATGGCGCAAGATGACGGACCTTCTTCCACCTCCACCGTTGCCGAACGCATGGGCAGGACGTGAAATACGCCAGCATCTACCGCACGCGCCTCATTGAGGCGCAGGTAATCGAGGATCGTGGATACGGGAAAGTCGATTTCGCCATCCTGTACCTTCGTGAATACCTCAGAGAACATGCGGCATATATTCGTATGACATTGGATATCTCGGAATGATGAAGCTCTTTTAGAACTTTTTAGATTGTTTTAGATTGTTTTAGAATTCGGCTGGCAACAGTCCTTACTGAGCCACCCAGCCACCTGGACCACCCCTAGGTATAACGTATTGGGGTGCTTTTGTCAGGCTGCCCGGCCAAGCACAAGAAAATAACGACGGTCGCCGAATACATTTGCCTCACGTCGGCACGTAAGTCGGTATGCGAGAAGAAGAAAAAACGAAACCAGCATACCGGCACGCGCCGCAGGCACAACCAGTGCCGAACATGCCAACCGACACCGCCCAAAGCCATCAGGCCGAGCAACGGAAGTGGAGTGTGCGTGGCTGGAGAGAACGGAATCAAGAACCGTCGTGGCGAACTGCAACGAGTGCTGAGCCAAGAGGAATCATACGTTGACGGCAAGCTGAGTCATGCCGCGTTTGTTTCCATCGCAATCCTGACCTTTATTACCTTCGTCGGCAACTTTACGCAGCTGCAGCTGAGCTCGGCGCTGCCAATCATCGTTTCGGAATTCCATATTTCCGTAACCACGGGCCAGTGGCTGACCTCCGTGTTCCAGCTGGTCATGGGCGTTATGGTACCGCTGACCGCGTTCCTGACCCGTCGTTTCTCCACCCGACAGATCGTGATCTGCTCGATGGCGGTGTTCACGATCGGCTCCCTGCTGGCCTGGCTGGGCCCGAACTTCCTCTTCGTGCTGCTCGGCCGCGTGCTGGAGGCGGCCGGCACGGGCGTGATGTGGCCGGTGCTGCAGATCACGGTGTTCTCGATCTACCCGCTGTCCCGACGCGGCTTTGCTATGGGCACCGTGGGCATGGCCATGAGCGTGGCTCCGGCAATCGGCCCCACCTTGGGCGGCTGGCAGACCGACGTCAATGGCTGGCGTTCCATCTTCCTGACCATGACCGTGATTGGCGTGGTCTCGCTGGTGGCGGCCATGTTCGGACTACATAATTTCGGCTCGCATGACCCGTCTGCCCGCGCGGACTTTTTCTCGGTGAGCCTGTCGGTGATTGGCTTTGGCGGGCTGATGTTCGGCTTCACCAATTCGGAGGCCTACGGGTTCGCCGCACCGGTAACGTGGGGGCCCATGGCAGTGGGCCTGATTGGCATTGTCTGGTTCGTGCTGCGTAACCTGCGCGCTGGCAAGCGGTATCGCGAGGCCGTAGCCGAGGACAAGTCGGCACTCCCCCAGCCGCCGCTGCTGGACTTGGAAGTGCTGAAGAACCGTTCGTTCACCATCGGCACCATTACCGCGTCGCTGGCATTTTTCGCGTTCAGTTCGATTCTGGTCATCATGCCGCTCTATATCCAGACCGACCGTGGGTATTCTGCCACGATGAGTGGTCTGATCATGCTGCCGGGCGCTATCGGTCAGTGCATCTCCCAGTTCTTCGGCGGCCGTGCGATGGATCGATTCGGCGCACGACCCGTGGCTTTGTTCGGTTCGATTGTGTTGACCCTTGGCACCTTGGGCATGTCGCTGGTGGCGATGGATACGTGGATCTGGTGGGTATCGATCTGCCAGTTCATCCGTCAGATCGGCATGGGTTTCCTGCTGATGCCGATTACCACGTGGTCACTGAATTGCCTGAACGGGCCGAGCGAAGTGTCCGCCGGATCATCGGTGACGAATACCGCGCGTCAGATTGCGGGCGCTGTGGGCGCACCCGTGTTGGTGATTCTGATGGAAACGTTTGCCGCTTTGCATAAGCGGGGCGGCGCCTCCGCCGTCGCCGCTTCGATTTTTGGCATTCAATGGGCGCTGCGCATCTCCGCAATGATCTGTCTGGTAATGGTGTTGATGGTGTTCTTCGGCGTCAAGGGCGACGGTGCCGGTCGTACGCGAGACATTATTTCCTTGCGCGCGCTGCGCGAACGGCGTGCGCGGCGTATGGCTGCGAACTGACGGCAGATTCAACCATTCTTAACATAATAAGAAGCCCCGGTTTCCAACACCGGGGCTTCTTATTATGTTGTGCTATCGCAGGATTTCAGCTGGAGTCTATTACGCCCTGCCCATTAGCGTCAGGACAATCAGCAGCACGTTCAACGCCACAATCAGCGCCACGACGATCATAAAGATCACGTGCTTGACGGTTCCATCAGCCCACTTGCCCATGAGTTCCTTGTTATGCGTGTATCGCATCAGCGGAATCACGGCGAACGGGATGCCGATGGAAAGCACCACCTGGCCGATGACCAGCGCCTGAGTCGGGTCCTTGGCGAACCACAGCACAATCAGTGCCGGCACCAGCGTGACCACGCGGCAGGCCCACATCGGGGCGTTAACGTGCAGCAGACCGTGCATGATTTCCGAGCCGGCGTACGTGCCGACCGATGTGGAGCTCAGCGACGAAGCCAGCAGGCCGATGGAAAAGATCGTGCCGATCACCGGGCCGAGCACCTGCGTGATCGCCCGCTGTGCGCCGTCGATGGAGTCCGTGCCAGACATGCCATGCAGCGAGTTGGCGGCGAGCACCAGCATCGCCAGATTCACGGTGCCGGCCAGCAACAGCGCCCAGGCCACATCGATTTTCGAGCCTCTCAGCTGCGTTTTGATCGACGGCTTTTCGCCGCCTGCGTAATGGTCGTTCACCAGCGTGGAGTGCAGGTAGATGGCGTGCGGCATCACGGTGGCGCCCAGAATCGAGGCGGCCATCAACACCGAGTCGGCGCCTTGGAAGCGTGGAATCATGCCTTTGACCACTTCGTCGGGGTTCGGCGGGGCTACGAACAGGCCTGCGATGAAGCCGAATGTGATAATCAGCAGCATCACGATGATGATGCGCTCGAATGTGGTCTGTGTCTTGCCGCCTTGGAACCACAGCATCACCGTGGAGATTACGCCAATCGCCAAACCGCCGATGAACAGTGGAAATCCGAACAGCAGGTTCAGGGCGATGGCGCCGCCGATCACCTCGGCCAGATCGGTGGCGATGGCGATGACCTCGGCCTGCATGAAGAACATGAAGCGGCCGGCATCGCTCATACGCTCGCCCAGCAGTTCCGGCAGGGATTTGTTGGTCACGATGCCGAGTTTGGCGGACTGATACTGGATGAGCACGCTCATGGCGTTGGCGAGCACCAGCACCCACACCAACAGGTAGCCGTATCGTGCGCCGGAGGTGATGTTGGCCGCCACATTACCAGGATCGACGTAGGCCACGGCCGCCACGAACGCGGGGCCAAGGATGCTGGCCAGCGCATGGTCATGCGGCTTTTCCTTGTTGTTCGTCCCTGCTCCGGCCCCGGCAAGCTGGCGTTCCTTCTCGATTTCCGGTGTTTCCTGTTCGATGTCTGCCACAGCGTTCGTCATAGTGGTTGCCGCAGTGGCATCTGCTTCGGTGTGTGTTACTGCCATATTGTTTGTACCTGTTCCCTTCATACCGCGCGCAGTTATAGCACAGGCATGTTTCCCGAGTCAACAGACGGACAATCTGCGGACGATTGATGGATGACTGGCGGACTGGCAGCTGACATTTCCCGCCATCTCGCTCATGGAATACGACAAACCGCCGAAAACTCGCTCATGAAATGTGTAGCTGACAGTGCTATCTGCTTTGAAAGCAGATAGCGCTCTGCGAATGGCCTAATGTACCTCTCTCAAGCGAGATACCCTTCCTCTTATTCGTCTGCGGGCACGGCCTGGCCCGGGCAGGTGTGGAGGACGGCGAGCATGGCGTCCTTTTCTTGGGAGGTGACGGTGAGCTGGTACTTGTCTTTGACGCCAATCTGGCGGGCCACATAGTCGCAACGGTAGTCGGCGTTGGTGGGTAGCCAGTAGGCGGCGGAAGCCGAACCCTTCTCCTGATTGGCCGGGCCGTCGACGGCCAGCAGGTTGTAGGGGTCATTGCCGAATTCATGGCGTTTGGCAGTGGACCAGTCGTGCGCACCGGATTGCCAAGCGTTTTCAAGGGCCACCACATGGTCGATCTGCACTTGGGCGCTGGTGGCGCGGCCACGTACAAAATGGATGGTCTGAGCGGTGTACGGATCGGCCAGTGTGCCGGACTCGACCACACAGGAACCGGCGTATTTGTAGGTGATGTCCGTGAGATCGCGGGCGAGCACATCGTCGCGTACGTCGCAGCCATTGCCGTCGGCGTCGGTGGTGCGGAAACCGAAGGAATCGCGGTCGTAGCCGGAGGAGCTTTGGTTGTCGTCTACGGCGAGCGCGTTCAAAGTGTCGGCGGCTGAACCGGTGGCAGTGTAGCCACCGGTGATTTTGGCCGCGTCGGAGCTGACCTGCGGCAGTAACAGGCCGATGGTCACGCCGATTGCTGCGGCGAGAACGATGAGAATCAGCACGCGCTCCAGCGGCCCGGAGGCGTTGAAACGACGGCGAAAGTGGGCGTTACGGCGTGCCATCAATCACGCATAGGTGAAGGTGAGGGGGTCGTGGCCGGCGCGGGTGGGGCCGTCAAGGGCGTCGATGGCGGCATGTTCGTCGGCGGTCAGGGCGAAGCCGAACAGATTGAGATTCTCCTTCTGGCGGTCGGCATGCACGGACTTGGGGATGATGATCGTGCCGTTTTCGATGTGCCAACGCAGAATCACCTGGGCCGGGCTGACCTCATGGGCGGCGGCGATCTTCTCGATGGTACCGTCGCCGGCGTTGAGGTCGGCGCCACGCGCCATCGGCGAGTAGGCCTCCACGGCGATGCCGTGCTCCTTGCAGAACGCCACCACTTCGCGCTGCTGCCACGTGGGATGCAGCTCAATCTGATTGACGGCCGGCCATGCACCGGTCTCCTCGTGCAGACGCTTCAGATCGGCGGGCATGAAGTTGCATACGCCGAGCGTACGTGCCATGCCTTCGTCGCGCAGCTTGGCGGTAACCCACAGGGTCTCGCGCTTGGCACCGGTGTTGTATCCGGAAGCGGCGAGCGCACGACCCACGCCGGCTTCGTTGTTGTAGCCGGCCGCACCGTCGATGTGGCGGTAGCCGGCTTCCAGCGCGGATTCGACGACGGGGACCACACCCTCGTCGTCGATGCGTAGGATGCCAAGGCCGACCTGCGGAATGGAATGGCCGTCTTTCAAGGCGATGTCCGGCACGTTGGCGGGGTTGATGTGCCCGTTGGTCATGATGTGCGATGCTCCTTCATGTACTGCAACTACACGCCACTGTACACGGTTATGCAGGCGATGTGCGGGTGCTGCAACCAAACGGCATGATTGTGCCCGGCCTTCCGTGTGGGAGAGCCGGGCGCAATCATGACAACATCACGCTCTACTCCTGCGACCGGCCCTCGCCCTATTGTTCCCGGGCGCGAATTTGCCCCGGTACAGGCGTCAATCGATTGACGTTTACACCGGAGCAGAAATCGTTGTCCCGGTACGCAATTTCGGGCCATTTTCGAGAACTAGGACAAGCCAATCCCCAAAGTCCACATACCCCGACAAACAGAATCAGCAGAATACAGCCAATCCCGAAATCAACATACTGTCCCGGTTCTCACGTAGAACGGTTGACACGCAAACCGGGGCAACGGGAATTGTCCCGGTACGCGAAAAACACCCGTTTTCGCAAACCAGGACAGTGATTTCTGTCCTGGTACCCACATCAAACGATTGATGCACGAACCGGGACAGAATCGCATCGCTGCGCCGAGACAGACGCATCTGACAGCCAACAACCGATAAACGACAGCCGACAGATGGCATCCAGCAGACGAAAACCGACAGATGGCATCTGGCAGCCAGTTGCCGGCAACCGCATCATAATGCCGCATCAGTCTCTATCAGGAGCACTTACGACGCAAAGCAAGCGAGACCCCACCGGCCACGCCGAGAACGACAACCGCAAGACCCACGGCAGTCACCGCGCTACCGGTATTGCTCAGCACACCAGTAATCTCGTCGCCATTCGCACCGTTGGTCTTATCACCCTCGCCCGTATCGGGATTGATAGTAGCCCCGCCATTACCCGCACCGTCCGAGCCGCTGCCGGAACCACCTTCGGCCCGAGAGGCAACAGCAACCGTATAGGTTTCAGTAACATTCGGATTCGACTTGAGCGTTACGGTAACCTTCGCCGCATCAGCGGGAGCGGAGAAATCGTAATCGAGCATGAACTGGTCGGCGGCAAGCGCCTGATCGAGTTTGGCGAGCGACTCGTTGGTGTACTCATCGCGATTGATTTCCCCGGATTCGGCCACGGCCTTGTCCAAGTTCTCCGTGGATGGCTTCACCGGAGTTTCGGTCTTTTTGACGAGTGAGACCTTGTCCACATTGCCCCATGCGTCGGCAGGCAGGTTGCCCGTGATGGTGTATGTGCCCGCGCCACGAATCCAGTCAAGCGCAGCGGATTGCCAGGTCACGGTTTCGGTCTCGTCCACCCCATCCTGATAGTGTGCAGCCGCCTCACTCGGCAATTGCGCTTTGATCACGTCGATGGAATCCGAGTCAGTCGCGATAATCTCCACTGGATCTATCTTGGTGAACACATGATCGGTGACGGCACCGGTGTGAATGTACTTGAACGTCGGCAGAGAGGCGAGCGCCTTGCCATCGAAATCGAACAAAGCTTGGTTATCGACACCTGAGCCGACCCAGTACAGGCCGGCATCAGTGGCACAACCATGCGGGGGACGCTCTATGTGCATTAAGTCATGCTGCCGGTGCTCTTTAACTTGCATATCCACGGGGGCGGCACGAGGCGATTCGGCCGCCTTTACCCGTACACCCATGGGGCGGTAACTTGCCCATGGGGCGGTCGGTAAAATTTTATCTTCCGCAGAATAGAGCCATTCTCAGCTACCGCCCCATGAGGAAATCACCGCCCCATGGGACATTTATACAACAACGACTTCGTGCAACAGCACCAGCATTACGACAATGTTGTTTAGCGCGTGGAGGCGCGGGCGATTACTTGCGATTCGGCGGTGAGCAGTTCGGGCTTGGAAATGTCTCCAGCGATACGGCCGAGGATGCGGTCCACGGCGGTGGGCGCGGTCCAGTCGAGCCTGGAATCCATGGTGGTAAGCGGAATTTGCAGGTATGGGGCTTCCTCGTTGTTGTCGAAGCCGATGACCTGCACCTGCGCGGGAACCTCATAGCCGGCAGTGCGTAGTGCGGTCAATGCGCCAATGGCCAGCTGATCATTAAAGGCAACCACGCCGTCGAACGGCACGCCGGAATCAATCAGTCGCTGAGTCACACGAGCGCCAGCGCCGATGGTCCAATCCTGAGCGGTATTACCAATCAGACGAGGATCCAGCTCAAGCCCACGGCGGCGCGTTTCTTCAATGACACCACGCAAACGCAGTTGTGCGTTGCCTTCCACAGCCTGCAACAAAGCGGCCGTATCATAATCGCCTCGTGCGCCCACTACGGCGAGACGAGAAGAACCTCGATCGTATAGGTAGCCTGACGCTGTTGCTGCGGCGGCAACATCGTCCGGAGTCACGTGGTCGGCAACACCCCATGTGGTTCGGGCACCGACAATAACCAGCGGGAAATCAACCTTCAGGTCTTCGGGCGAAATATCCTCCACCTCGCTCATGGAGAGAATCATGCCGTCTGACACAGTGGAGTTGAAGTTCTTGAGCAGGTCACGCGCTCCTTTGGCCGAGCCCTCTGCATACGTGGTGACGTATACGGAGTAGTCGCGCTGACGGGCGGCGTCAATGGTGCGATTGGCCAGTTCAGCGAGATACGGCGGAGTGAGCGATGGCACCGCAAGAGTAATAAAACCGGTGTGGTCGCGATTCAGGTTGCGGGCGGCCACATTGACGCGGTAGCCGAGGTCCTTAACGACTGCTTCGACCTTTGCACGGGTTTCATCGGTCATGCGGCCGGAACCGTTAATGACGTTTGAAGCGGTTTTGAGAGACACTCCAGCGGTTTGAGCCACATCGCGCAGGGTGACTCGACGCTTGGCGGAGGCAGGGGATGCAGTGGAAGCAGCCTTGACCGCGCCGACCGTACGACTTGTGTTCGATTCGGCTTTCCCCACTGTGCATACCTCGTTTTCATCTCTGAAAGACCATCGACTCACCTATTTTAGGACCACATGGCACCATTTTCGAGCCATATCCGGCCTTCAAGGGGCTGATCTGAGGCTTTCCGGACATCTACCTCCGTTTCAAGGGGCTCTTCATCCGCGAAAGAGGAAGTATAAACGGCTTTGCTTCAACGCCATTAAGCCATTTTGGGGCCGCGTCTACTTTTGCAACAGCCCCTTGAAACGGAGATAGACATTTGCCCAACCGGTGTATCAGCCCCTTGAAACGGAGATAGCCGGTTGGACACTCATCTAGAGCGTGGTTTTGGTGATGAGAATGGCGTTGCGGGCCAGCTCGTAGCCGGTGGGGCCGGCGTTCCCGGCAATGAAATCGTCTAGACCGGGTTCGCACCGGCAGGCGATGATTGGCTCTTACTCAATGCCGTTGACGGCAACGGGCTGCTTCGAACGGTTCAGAGAGAAACCGAAGCGGATGGTGCCGTCTGAGGATTGGCGGATGGTGTGCAGGATGCGGGGGGTCATGAGTCGTGGCTGCTGCGGTCGTGGTTGCGGCGTTGATCTCTCCCCCACCCGGCCTTTGGTCGGGAGCCCTTTCGTCGGAGGGGGCTGTTGTGTTGAGTTCTGTGAGCAAGTGGGTGATGTCGTGGCGGCCAAGGTCGCAGCCCACGTAGATGGCGGCGCCTTGGCCGTGGGGGGGTGACTGGTGATGGCGGGGACGCCGTCGAGCTCCCAAAGTTCACCGGCGCGCTTGCGCGTGTTCAACGGCTTCCATTGTACGGCGGAGGTGGAGTGCTCCATCATGTACCACGGCTTGCCGGGGCAGATTGCTTCGATGGCGTCGCGTTCGGCCTTGTAGAAGTCGAGCAGCATGTCGTTGCCGAACCGTTTGTAACCCAACCGCTGGGGCGGGTTGACCATGCTGTCGCCGCCCATGTGGCGTGGCAGCAGCACCTCGGCAAAGCTGTTGACGTGCTGGGACCAGAACGCCTGTGGCCCAAGAACGAGGCGGCCCGTCCGATCCGCCGCCACTTCGCCGAGATCGTCGCATACTTCGAGCACCCGTACACCAACGCCGTCCTCGAGGACGCCGACAGCGTCATCCGGAACGTGAAGAGACGGGCCCGCGGCTTCCGCAACACGGACTACTTCGCCACCATGATCTACCTGACCTGCGGCAAACTCGACCTCAAAGCCGTCACCACCGCCTGACCACCACTCACCACAAACAGCGAATAACCGAAAAAACACTACCAATCAAGGCAAAAGTCAATTGGCGCGCATAGTGACTGATTCTTCAGTATTCCTTTTTCATATCCTCACTAAAAATTACTGTCGAACAAGCACAGTATATATTCCCAAACCATCATCATTAAGAATCTTCATGATTTTGTCACGTTCGATATCGTTTCCATATGTAATTTCGACATATCCTTTGTCCTGTATCCGGGAGGGGCAATCGGCGTGTTTAATGTTCACTTTAACGCTTTTCCCTACTGATTTGAGTTTGTCAATGGCTGCGCTGCTCTCGACATATATCTGCTTCGTTGTTTGGTAGGATGCCAAATCGTTGCACGGCAAACTTGTGCCATTTCTTTTCAGCGGAATGAGACCAATCATGATCAAGACAGCCGCAATGAGCGCCGACGTTATAAATGCGATGATAGCGTATAACAGCACCCGCCTAGCCAGCGATTTGCGCTTCGTCATACCGTCAGCGTTTATCTGGACCATCATTCCTCCTTGCGTTTTCACTATTCCACTTCACGAGGTATAGCAATCAATGATTAGTTATGATTGCCTACTTGGTAGTTTTGGTCACATGCAGAGACTAAAATGGGATCATGCGTGGCAAGAACCACAATTGCCCCTTGATCAGCTCGGTGCCGCAACAAATCAATAACGATTTGCCTGTTATGCGCATCGAGAGAAGCGGTGGGTTCATCTGCGAAAATTACAGACGCGTTCTTGTATATAGCGCGCGCAATTCCAAGACGTTGTTTTTCTCCTCCACTGAGATGAGACGCGGGTTCCTGAGTTCTTTTTGCCAGTCCAGTAGCTCTGAGAGCCTCTCGTATCTGTTTGCGGTCCCCTCCCGCACGTTGTCCAAATGGTCCAAGCTGCATGGAGACATTGAAAGCCACGCTTTCCTCGTCCATAATGCCGTAGTCCTGAAGGATGAACGAGGCCGTGTCATGCCAGAATCGTCTACGTCTTCTGGCTGTCGCGTGCGTGACATTTTCGCGATCGATCATAAGTCGTCCACCATCCGCTTCCTGTAGAAGACCGAGTGTGTGCAACAGCGTGGTCTTTCCGCATCCGCTGGGGCCAGTGAGGGCGACCATACCACCTTCGGAGATATGTAGGTCGACGTGTTCGAAAATTGTTCGCCCGGCAATGCGTACCGTCAGGTTGTCGCATTCTATAGTGGTCATAAACATGTCCTTTCTGCTGGGCTCGGTTGATTAAAGAGTGCGATTATTGATGCCCACAAACATGCGCTGTACGGACAGAATGTGCGAAAGTGCGGAAATGAAGATTGCCAGCAAACCCAGCGCTCCGGTCATTACTGCAGCTGAGATGCCTGTAGAGCGAAGTGCTATTGCAGCGAAGATAATTCCTCCTACTAACGCCGTACTGCTCTCCACAAGTATCGTGGACTCCGCCAATCGTCTTGCGGGGCTACCGTTGAGCATGAGCGGATAGTCGTGTCTTGCGCGCAGCGCAGCGCGGACCATCGCATGCACCATAACGGTTAAGGCAAACGCAACAATAAGCATTACAAATGCAGCGGCTTGCAGCCAAGCGAAATGTGCAGAGAACTGGGCCTGCAGAATCTGCTCTTCAGCGATGTATCGCACTTTGACCTGTCTTGACAACCCTGCTTGTCGCAATCTTGCTCGTACATCCTGAAGACCCGTCAACACGATGTTGCGTGTGGTGGCCGCCGGCACTAGAAATCCTGAGTCGGAGAATCCCGAGTAGTCAGGGAGAACTATGAGCGTGAGCCTTTTCGGGAAAAGCATAGTGTCAGAGCCGCCTTTGAGCACGGGTATTGCATCGCCGGAAACGCTATAATACAAGGCTCTTTCGAGCATATTCACACTGGTCTGGGAATCTGCACTCCATGCTGGTATCTGAGAAACTATGTCTTTCGCCTCCGCGGGTAGGTAATCGAACGTGACGCGGACTGAGTGCTCCATGTGAGCCGGGTCGACCTGTACCATATTGAGCCATTGCTGAGTGACTAACGCTACTGGTTCAGCACTTGGGGCTCCGGTCATTTCTGGCGTGAACGTGTAGGAGAGAGCTCCTCTCCCGTCATCTTCTATTTCACGCATCACGTTCGCGACCTTCGCATCCAGTTGGGGGTTATTTTCATACGACAGCGCTATTGAGACCTGATTAGACAAACGCTCCCATACACGTTGCTCGCGGGCCGATGAATCAGCCGATGCTATCGCCGACATTGCGGGCGCAGTCACCGCCAGCACCGCTACGAATACCATCGCTTTCATTGCCAAAGCAGATCGGCGTAGTCCGATATTGCCGGATGCGCGACGCATGATCATCGTTGCTGAAGGCCATGACAGCATGCCGACAATCAGCATCGCCACAAACAGTCCTGCCAACACGGTCCCTTCAAGTACCAGTAGTATGCGAGAGAAGTATGGTATGAACACCGCGCCTCTAACCGCACCAACCACCGTGACTGAGACGATGTCGATTAGGCATGCCGCACACAGCGATGGGGTCAGAATGCCCATCATGTCGTCTTTCTGTATGCGCCATACCGAGACGCCAGCTAATACCCGCAACGCCCTTGAACGAACTTTAGATGCCATCCAATACAGAACCATCGTCACCATCAGGGCAAGAGCCGCGGCCATCGACATCACGAAACTTGACTGTGAGGCTAGCAAGCGCACGTCATCACGCAACGAATCCGCACCCCACGCCACCATTACCCCATTGCGTACCGTCCAATCGCGCAGTGCTTTATCAGACTGGTTGCCTTGCAGTAGATAGTATTGACCGCTCGCAGAGGCCGCCGACAGACGCGACTGTCCTGCCACCTTAGAACTCGGCATGTTTCCAAATCGACGGACTGAAGTTCCCTCGGGCAGTCTTTCACTTGCAGTGGAATCTAGCGCGACAAATACTTGAGCGGATGCATCCCCGTCAAGGTCAGGCATAACCTTGACGATGCCGAGTTGTTGCTGTTCTCCGATATCAGCAAGCTCTCGCAGCATTTGAGCGTCATCCACGTTAGGTGATTGAAAATCCAGTGTCATCGAGATTGTAGGATGAATTCCTTGGGGTAAAGCTCTGTCATGTAGGTCGCTGGCCATGACTGACAATAACGTGGCGAGCAGAAATACCAACGTGGATACCATGAAGAACAGGCGACGATGCATGGTACACTCCAATCATCAGGAGAGGCCGATACCACACGGGAATGCCATATGCCATCGGCCGTTCATCATTACCTTTCAGGACACCCGATAGTAGTAGGCGTCGTTATTGCCCCAATAGTTCACAGCGTATTTCTCTGCAATGGACTGCTTCTTTGCGACTGTATCGATGCTGCGCACGGTATCCCCGTTCAACGAGACCGAAGAGCCATGCGTCCGTGTGTCATGCGTGTAATAGGAACGAATCTTGACGTTCCAGAAGCCCCATTCCCAGATACCGCCCTGAGCAGGGTACTGCGTATGCTTACCCTCCGGGTTGAGCCACATGGGCCGAATCCCATACTCTCCGCTTTCCGTGGTCGGCGCAATGACGTCGGCCTCAGCAGCAGAGGCGGATGCCACAGGGATGATTGTCATCGATGCGCAGGTCACCAATGCAACCGCCATCATCTTCAGCTTGGACTGTTTTCCTGTTTGAATGGACATGGTGTGCTCCATTCTCGTATCCGATCGTTCCGTTACCCATGAATTCCGTCAACACTGACCGGAACCCGCGTTCGCCGTTCCGGAATCTTTCCGGAACGTCTTCAAGGTATCGCCTTCTTCCGGGACAATCCACCGATGTCACTTCATAAGTGACATTGTGGGAAGCTGGCGACCATCCGCAATATCATCAAGACATGAACCAACAAGGCGAAGGAAAAGTGACATTGGGCATTGTGGACAACGACCAGCTGACGTTGGCGGCATTGTCGAGCATCCTGCGCAGTCTGCCTTGGCTGCACATCCTATGGACGACAATCTCAGGCGACGATGCGATTGACAACTGCTTGTCCCCGAGAACGCGTCCGCAAGTGATATTGGTCGATATGTCCATGGAGAACACGAGCGGTGCCATGGTATGCAGGACCTTACGCCGTCATTCGCTACCCATCGGAGTAGTATGCATGACCTCATTTTCGCTGGGAAGCTATGCTCGCGCAGCCGCCGAAGCCGGAGCTCAGGCGTTGATCTCCAAAACGGACTTACGCATCTTGTCCAGCGCCGTACGACGCGCATCGATGGGCTCGGCGACGCAATGCGCTGCTGATGAATCAGCACGTTTCACTGATGTGCCAGACACTGCTTCCAACCTTATTCCAGACTTTACTAAGGCTTCAGATAAGCGTTGGATGAACGGAGATCGACTGTCCGCACGGGAGGTTGAAATCCTGCGCATGTACTCCGAAGGACTGGAAACTGAGGAGATTGCGAGGTCTTTGTCCCTAAGCAAGTTCACCATCGGCACGTATGTCAAACGTGCGGTCGCCAAATTGCATGCACGGAACAGAATCCACGCCATCATCATGTGCGAGAAACGCGGACTGCTATGAACCATGAAAACACCAAACGGAATGGACTTGCACAGGATCAGAACGACGAAATAGGTACCAGCAGTTGGATGTACATGCGCGCAATCGCGGTCATGGCAGGATGCGGATACGGAAGTATACTGCTGGTCGCCAGTCTTGTCTCGGGTGTAATTGGATGGATTGCGTTCGCGATTGGCGTGGTAGCGATGGTTCTGTCCATCATCTCCATACGTTTTCCACTTGTGGCGGCGATAATGCAAACTCTGCTTTGGGCGTGCATTTGTATGGTTCCCGCATTATCTGAATTATCTTGGGCGTTGTTCCTCTCATTTGCCGCCACTCTAATGCTGGTCTCATTTCGATATACAGGACTAGGCATCGGCTTAGGCATAGTCCAATCATCCGTAACTGTCGTCTCCCACGCTATGCTGGGAATGTCCGGCGCGAGTCCATCGCCTATTTTTGACATGATTGCCGTAGTAGCGCTCCCCGCTGCTTCATGTATCGGCGTCGGCATGCAATGGCGCATTAGGCTCATGCGCATGCAGCAGATCCGCCATGAGCTGGATCGTCAGAGGGAGATTAACGAGGAACGTCGCCGCCGCGAGTTAATTGCTGCAACACTCCACGACCAAGTGACCAACCGACTCGCCTACCAGATACTTCGCATGCAGCACGACATACGGACTTGGTGTGAGCAACCACCGCAATCTGAACAGTACCAAGCCGAAATCTCTGAACTACTTGACATATCTCAAGATCTGCTCGAAAAAATACGGGCGACAATCGATGTACTCGGTTCCGAAACCATCGCAGACAATGAATCACACGATAGAGTCGAGCTTCCTAAGTCCAGAATGTCTCCCGCCCCTGAGACTGAGCAGGAAATGCTTGATGCACATCTTACACAGGCCAAGGAAGAGATGCGTGAACTTGGTTTTGCTGTGAACACACAACTTCTGGGCACTATGCCACTCAGCTACGATCCCAAAGTGCTGGATATAGTCCATACGGGCATAGATGAATTCACCAGCAATATGATCAAGTACGCTGATCCGATAAAAGAATGCAGTCTTATCGTCAATATCACAGCAGCAGATATAACAGTCATATCAAGCAATACGTGTAATACCAAGTCCTCATGTTATACCGCACGAGCTATGACAGGCGGTAGAGGACTATCTCAGCTTAGAATAAAAGCCAAGGACATAAATGGGACATTATCAAAGGATAATAGTGGCAAGGAGAGCATTTCCCGTCTTTCTATACCATGGCAATAACACCCTTGCTGACTGCAAACTGGCGAATTGCTTTAGAGTGCATTCGGAAAGACTGGCGAATTCCTCTGATTCACATCCCAGGATGGATTGTCTTGCGTGACGGGCCGGGACCAGCGCCAGACGGAGCCAGTTCGGCTAGTATGAATAGGCACCCCCATAGCTGTATTGAGAGGAAGAGCACATGGCGGGACTGTTTCGGACTGCTTCCAAGCAGCCCAACCCTTTAGGGACAGCCATACGCACCCGCGGATCAGGAAAATATACATTCGGACTGGCTTTGAGTGCGGGTCTTGCCGGATTACTGTACGGCTACGACACCGTCTCTATCTCCGGCGCCATCGAATTCCTGCGCGCCAGATATGGGCTCAGTACTCTCATGGAGGGCCTCGTCATCTCCTCCATCATGCTCGGTGCCGTCATCGGAGCGGCCACCGCCGGATTCCTTTCCGACCGATTCGGCAGAAAACGTATCCTTATTATCGGCGGCGCGTTCTTCCTCGTTGCGGCTGTATGGAGTGCGCTGACGATAGGTCCCATAGCGCTTATCGTGGCGCGCGTGGCCGGCGGCTACGGCATCGGCCTGACCGCCGCGCTGGCCGTCACATATATCACCGAATCGGCTCCGGCCAACATCCGTGGTCTGCTCGCCTTCTCTTATCAGTTGCTTGCGGTTTGCGGCCTCTTCCTGACTAACGTCATCAACTACATCATCGCCTCCTACGGATCAAACGACTGGGATATCGCCATTGGATGGCGCTGGATGCTGGGATTAGGCGCGATTCCGGCCGCCGCTTTCCTGCTGGCTATGCGGAGGGCACCGGAAAGCCCACGATTCCTCATTCAGGTAGGCAGAACCGATGAAGGTTTCGCGGTGCTCGAGCACATCCTCGGCACCGAACGCGCACGCCTGCGCACCGATGACATCCAAGCCTCGGTCAAACTGGAAACCGAGATGTCGCACGAATTCCATGATTTGTTCCGTCCAGGCCTGCGACGGGCACTCGTCATCGGCATCTTTCTCGCCGTGTTCAACCAGTTCATCGGCATGAACGCCATCTCCTACTATGGGCCGGTGATGTTCTCGGATCTCGGGTTCGGCGGGGACACTCAGTTCCTCGCGGCCGCCAGCGTAGGCGGCGTGGAGCTGGTGGCCACCGTGGTAGGCATGTACCTGATCGACACGTTCGGCCGTAAACGTCTTATGGAAATAGGCACCGGCATGATGTGCGCGTTCGCGCTATGCATTTCGGGCTCGTATTTCATGGGCAATTCGCTGCTGACGCTTATATTCGTCATGGCGTTCACCATATCGTTCGCCTTTTCGATGGGGCCGATTCCTTGGATTGTGATTCCCGAGCTCTTCCCCACGTATCTGCGCGGTCGTGCCACCGGATTGTGTGTGATGTGTCTGCTGTTCGCCAACTGGATCATCGCACAATTCACGCCGATGATGATCGATGGATTGGGCGGCGGCATATCGTTCGCGATTTTCGCGTTTCTGGATCTGATTTGCCTGTTCGGCATCGTGGCGTTGGTGCCGGAGACAATGGGACGCACGCTGGAGGAAATCGAGCATCTATGGCAGCCGAAAACCGATTTGGCCTCTGCAAAATACTCGCTGAGCACGGCTGATGCGAATATCCGCCACGCGGAAGCCACGCTGCGTCGTATTGAAAACGAACGTCAGCAGGCATTGGGAATTATGGATGCGGCTGAGCGGGCTCGCGCTGCGGCACAGCAGAAGATTTTCGCCATAGAGACCGCCAAAAGGGCCGAGGCAGAACGGCTGACGGCGCAGCGCGCTGCCGAGGAAGCCGCCAAGGCAGCGGCGAATATGGCTGCAGAAGAAGACACGGCAGCGACCGTCTCGGAAGTCACGACGGATGAGAACGTGCCGTCGCTTGTGCGGCGTACGAGGGGCGCTGTTCTGGTTGGTAAGTCATCCAGTAGACGGCACGACGGCGAGTATACGGGCGGCCCTGCGGATGGCTCCGTGACTGGCTCTGCGGCCGGTGCGATGCTGGACGGCGCGGCGGCCGAGGCAGCGGCCAGCGCAGCAGTCGCGGCCTTGGCCGATTCGTTGCCCGACGACCCATGCACGCTGGCGAATCGGCCGACTACGCGCAGTGGTGCGGATGATACGGATAGCGTTGATGCCGCAGATGCCGTTGATTTCGCGAATGACGCGAATCGAAACCGCAAGCAGACAAATGCCGTGCAGCCGGCACATATGGCCTCTATTGAGCACGCGCACAGTGCCGATACGCCTCGCGGGGTATTACTGCCCAGTGCCGACGAGGATTCCTACAGCGAGCATTCCTTCGCCGAGACGGATGACGACCGCGAGGCTCAGGCCATCGACGCGGCCCTCGACTCTCTGGATGCCCTTATCAGAGGCTGATATATAAGGAAATACAGGATTCCCGCCTTGCGCAGCCGAAACGCACCGACGCGCAAGGCGGGAATCCTGTATTGCAGAGTATTGCGGCCTGTGACTGTGTGACTTTACAGATTCAGCACCGCATCGGCAACGCGCATGGCGGATTCACGGCGAGGGACCAGCACTACAGCCACGTCTTGCCCCTTATCCGCATTCTGCTCGCTCTTGGACAGCTCATGAATGGAACGCAGAATGATGGCTTCATTCAAGGCATCCAGACGACTGGTCGGCTCGTCAAAGAGCACCAAGTCGGCATTGCGTAGGAATACGCGAGCCAATCCGATGCGCTGGCGTTCGCCTTCAGACAGTCGGTCGCCCAGCTCACCCACCTGGGTGTCGAGCCCATCCGGCAACGAATCAATCAAGTCAAGCACGGATGCCTTGGCGAGGGCTTCGCGGAGTCGGGCGTCAAGAACACCGGCCGCTCCCCCATTGCGAATCTCCGATTCAGGCAAGGCGATAAGCAGATTCTCTCGAATCGTGCCGTCGAACAGGTGGGTCTCCTGACTCATCATGGCCTGAATACGGCGGCGGGCATGCACATCGATTTGCGGTAGCGGCGTGCCGGACAGCGTCACTTGGCCACGCTGCGGGTCCCAATAGCGCATCAGCAGCTTCAGCATAGTGGACTTGCCCCTGCCGCATGGGCCTTGGATACCGAGGATGCCGTGCTGCGGCACATCGAGCGAGAAGTCGGCGAGAATCGCCTCGCTCTCCTCCCCCGGGTACGCGAAAGTGACGCGGTCAAGGCGCATGCCCTCATAATCCGAGTTCGCAGTGCCAGTTTCTACCACGCCCGGCGCTTCGTCCATCAGACCGAACAGACGACGGGCGGAGGCGAAGGTCTGGGTGAGGTTCGCGGGCAGGGCGGCGAGCGCCAGCGTCGGCCCGAACGAGCTGGCGAGCAGCGTGAAGGCGGCGATCAGCGCCAACACCATCCAGGGGCTCAGCGTGGCCGCCACGATGGCGTAGACGATGGTGGTGGTCACGGGGTTGCCGGCGAGTGCGAATCCGGCGATGGTGCCGAACACCGGTAGGAAGGTTGCGGCAAGGTGGCCGATGGTGCCGGCCGTGGAAGCCGCGACCATAAGCCCGGCCAGCGGCTTGGCCTCCCCGAGTAACCGCTTGATGACTTGGAACGTGCTCATCTCGGCCGGCGCTGCAGCCGGAGCTGGCCACTGGACAGGTTGGCGGCGTCGGACGCAACGTCACCGTTCTGGCCGTCATCAGGCAAAGCCATCAGAAGGTTCTCACGCAGAGTACCAGCAAACAGATGGCTACTGGCACCGATCAGGGTGATGGTTCGGGCGAGCGTCTCTCCGGACGGGTCGGATACCTTGACGTCGTTCAGCGTAAGCGAGCCTTGGTATCCGGTCAGCGTGCCGGCAAGCAGCGCGGCAGCCGTGGATTTGCCGGAACCGGAGATGCCGACGATGGCGGTGAGTTGACCGGGGTAGGCAGTGAAGGTGAGGCCGGTGAGCGCAGGTGCCGGCGCGGAATTCATTTGCTGAACGGCGGCACCGGAATCGGCGCTGTCATAGGAATAGCCGACGTGGTCGAAGCTGACGGTGATTCCGCCATCGGCCTCGGTCCCGGCCTTGGTACCGGTATCAGTCCCGACATCAGTACCAGTGGCGGCCGGCAGCATGGCAGTGCCATGGGCGGGCTCGGGGGTGTCCAGCAGGGCGAAGATACGTTTGGTGGAGGTCATGCCGTTCATCGCCACGTGGAAGTAGGAGCCGAGTTGGCGCATGGGGATGAAGAATTCGGCGGACAGCAGCACAATCAGCAGCAGTCCGGCGAGGGTGAGCGGGAAGCCCGCACCGAACGGCATCAGGTATTGCAGGCCGTAGGCCAGGTAGGCGAATGCGCCGGGCAGGTGGGCGGCGAGCATGATCGGCGACCAGCCGGCGGCGCTGGCTCCTGCGGCGGCTGCGGTGGTATGCGCATACTGCCATAGAGCCACACCAATGCCGGCCGCCGCACCGCCGTAGGCCACGATATCCATGGCGGTCAGCGAGCGCAGCTGGATCTGCAGCACGCGCATGGTCATGACCCTGCGCTCCACATTCCGCGCAATCCCATTCACCTTAAGCGAACGCCCTCGCACATGCCAGACTTTTAAAGTGAGAGAGGCCACAGAATTTTCGATTGCGGAGTGCGCATGCTAGACGCGCCAACCAGAAGAAATATGCTTCGATATCAGGGGCTGAAGCATCAACTACACCCAATACGTACATTTATCCGTTTCGAGGAAGCTAATTTTTGCGTTTGCCGGAGGTCTACTTCCGTTTCAAGGGGCTGATTTCGCATTTGCCGGAAGTCTATCTCCGCTTCGAGGGGCTCCTCATCCATGTAATCGGAAGTATAAACGGCTACACGTCAACGTCATTCCGCCGTTTTAGGGCCGCGTCTACTTGGGCATCAGCCCCTCGAAGTGGAAGTAGACTTCCGGATAAGGCAAAATCAGCCCCTCGAAGCCGAGAAAGCACGTTTCTACGGTGTCAGAAGCCTTCGGAACGCAAAAGGGTCGTCTGCACGCAGACGACCCATATGATCAATTCGCCAATAGACGCAGCAAACGCGGCCTAGTGCTGCTTCTGCGCGGCGACCAGTGCTTCGGCGGCGGCCGTACTTATCGGACAGGAAGCCGGAGAAGCCGGCGCCGATCACGCCGCCGATCATGATGGAGCTGATGACCAGACCCTGCAGGGCCGGGCTCAGCGCGTACTTGTCCTGCAGGAAGTCGATGGCTCCCGAAATGGACACGGTCATAACCGTAGAGCAAACCGGTTAGACACGGCGTTGTATACAATCCACAAAACCAGACAGACAACTTCTCCATTGCCCACAACGCGCGCAACCTTACGCCAGCGTAGCCTAACTTGTCAGGATGGCTCGATTTGTCAACAGCCATCACGCAACGCACGTAAGGACACGGCCCGCTTATGCTTGACCACTACACCATGCCCGGCGAATCCATCGAGATCCGCGATGACCAAACTATCTATTCACTGCTCACCGATCGCCTTGCCCGCACCGGCGCGGACACGGTAATCGCCGCCAAGAAAATCGGCCCCGGCCACTGGCAGAACGTCACCACCGGCGAATTCCACGAGCGCGTGGTCTCAGCCGCCAAAGGCCTGATCGCGCTCGGCATCGCCAAGGGCGACGCGGTAACCATCTTCTCCTCCACCCGTCTCGAATGGGGCATTCTCGATTTCGCACTGGCCGCAGTGGGCGCGGTAAGCGTGCCGATCTACGACACCGACTCCGCCCCGCAAGCCCAGCGCATCATGAACGATTCGGCGGTCAAGCTGGCCTTTGCCGACAACCGCGAGCGCTTCGACCGGCTCGACTCGGTCAAGGACCACTGCCCTGCCTTGAAGCAGATTCTCATGCTCGAGGGCAACGCACTGGGCGCGCTCGAAGGTCTGGGCGTGTCTGTTTCGGACGAGGAACTGAACGAGCGCGTGGCCACCGTGCGCGCCGACGATCTGGCCACCATCGTCTACACCTCGGGCTCCACCGGCAACCCGAAGGGTGCCGAACTGACCCATAAGAACTTCGTGTCCATCACCATCACCGCTTCGCAGGCGCTTCATGAAGTGGTGCTTGACGACCATCCACGCCTGCTGCTCTTCCTGCCGCTGGCCCACTGCTTCGCACGATTTATCCAGTACGCCTCCATCGCCTCCGATGACGGCGTGGTCGGTTATCTGCCGGATACCAAGTCCCTGCTGCCGGACCTGCGTTCGTTTGAACCGACCTACCTGCTGGGCGTGCCGCGCGTGTTCGAGAAGGTGTACAACGCCGCCTCGCACAAGGCCGGTGCCGGCTGGAAGGGCCGCCTGTTTGTCAAGGCCGCCGAGGCCGCGCGCGTCTGGAGCCGCAAGGAGCAGGCCGGCGAGCAGCACACGTTTGCCGAAATCGCCGAGCGCGCCAAGTATGAAACGCTCGTCTACCGCACGGTGCGCGGTGCTCTGGGCCCGAAGATCAAGTACGTGGCCTGCGGCGGCGCACCACTGTCGCTTGATCTGGCGCATTTCTACAACGGCATCGGACTGCCGATGATTCAGGGTTATGGCATGACCGAGACCGCCGCCCCGTTCGCCGCCACGCGCGTGACCGACAATGTGATCGGCACCGTAGGCCAGCCCGCGCCCGGCTCCTCGATTCGCATCTCCGACGAAGGCGAACTGCAGGTCAAGGGCCCGAACGTGTTCCGCGGCTACCACAATCTGCCGGAGAAGACGGCCGAGGCGTTCACCGCCGACGGCTGGCTCAGGACCGGCGACCTCGCGTCCATCGACGACGAAGGCCGCATCACCATCACCGGACGCATCAAGGACATCATCATCACCGCCGGAGGCAAGAACGTCTCCCCCATTCCGCTGGAGGAAGAGATCGCCAAATGCCCGATCGTGGAGCACTGTGTGGTGGTGGGCGACCAGCGCCCGTTCATCGGCGCGCTGGTGACGCTCGATCCGGAGTCGCTGGCATTGTGGCTGCCCGCGCATGGACTGTCCACGGAGACGCCGGTGGACCGGCTCGCCACGAACGCGGCGGTGCGCGAGGAGATCCAGCAGTACGTGGACAAGGCGAATGCGACGGTCTCGCGCGCCGAATCCGTACGCAAGTTCGCCGTGCTGGACACGCAGTTCACGCAGGAGAACAAGTGCCTGACGCCGTCGCTGAAAGTGGTGCGCCCGGCCGTTAATCACGTGTTCGCCGATGTGATCGACAACGAGATCTACAACGGCAAGCGGTGAGACGCGCGGTTCCTTGTGATCCGGCATGAAGAGAGGGCCTTTTTGCGGGCCCTCTCTTTTTTGACTGACGCTTTTGGTCATGCACTATTCGCCGTAATACACGAGCACTTCGTCGCAGGAAGGGATCACTTGGTAAAACGACTCATGATAGGCTCCTTCGCCTTGCAATAGGTTCTTACAGTAAGGGATAATGTACGGTAAGGAAATTATTCAATATTGTTTTAGAATTTTTCCACTCATGAGCGAGGCGGCCGCGCCGGCCGGACTGCGACCGCCTTCATGGATAAGAGCTGATTAGTGTCGAGCAAAACGCACGACCTGAGGGCCGGCGACGTCTGTCGCGGGAATCTCCACGGTCAGCATATCGCCGTCCGCCTCCACGACAACGTTGCCACCGCCAAGAATGGTTGCGGAATCCACATCGACCGCACCCGCATCTATGCGCAGCGGAACCCTGCCCGCAGCATCGACGACGGCATAGACGCTCTTGCCGT
>OFCH01000087.1_pt1 | contig 40249 bp, 35 predicted proteins | sample 1520771 | NCBI WGS metagenome assembly OFCH01 (sample SAMEA2699034, study PRJEB24076) | metagenome | biome: Human gut stool | place: Spain | collected 2012-10-23 | reverse complement strand
CCCGTCCCCATTTGGCAAACTGGACTGGTTAAATTTAATGATTCTGGCTGTTTTTATCAATCCAATCATGTGTTATGATTTGGAAAAATAAAAATACAGAAAAATTTCTGTGAGGAATGGAGAGATTAATTATGAAAAGATTTTCAGCAAAAAAACTTACAAGTGCAGCCTTAGCAATTGCGCTTGTCTGCATATCAACAGCAATCATTCATATTCCGATTCCGCTTGGTTATATGCATTTGGGAAATATTTGTATTCTTCTGTGTTCATATTTATTCCCTTGGGATATCGGACTTTTAGCCGGCGGTGTTGGTTCTGCATTGTCAGATTTATTGACAGGATATCCGCAGTGGGTATTGCCTACTTTGATTATTAAGGGTATTATGGGATATGCAGGTTCGAAAATTACACATGCAGGGAAAACACCTGCACGTATGCTGTCAGCAAGAACATTTATCGGAGCATTAGTTTCTATCGTAATTATGATTGCAGGATATACAATTGCCGGTGGAATCATGTATGGAAGTGTTGCGACAGGACTTGCACAGGTACCTGGACTGACAACAGAAGGAATTATTGGAATTATTGGATTCTATATTCTGGGATTTGTTATGGAAAAGTGCCATGTTTCAAAATTTATCTCAGAAGGAGTATAACAGATGACATCACACAATCATCAAAAGAAAATAGCTGTTATAAATGATATTTCTGGGTTTGGACGCTGCTCGATTGCAGTGTCCCTGCCCATTATTTCAATGTTAAAGGTACAGTGCTGCCCATTGCCAACATCTATTTTTTCAAATCATACGGGTTTTCCATCATTCTTTTTTGAAGATTTTACAAAAAATATGGAGCCTTATATGGAAGAATGGAAAAAGTTGGATTTGAAATTCAATGGAATCAGCACTGGATTTTTGGGTTCAGCAGAACAAATACGAATCGTGCAGGAATTTATTTCTGAATTTAAATCAAAAGATACATTAGTTATCGTAGATCCGGTTATGGGAGATTATGGAAAAACGTATTCAACATATACTGAGGAAATGTGTCAACGTATGAAGCAGTTGGCATGCAAGGCTGATATTTTAACTCCAAACCTGACAGAAGCATGTATATTGACGGATACGCCATATAAAGAAGACTGGAAAGTTGCAGAGGTAATAGAGCTGGCAGAAAAACTTTCCGAACAAGGACCGGAGAAAGTCGTTATAACCGGAGTGTCCCAGAAGAGTTATATTTGCAATTTCTGCTATGAAAAAGGAACGGAGCCGTCTATCGTTAAGACGCAGAAGGTTGGAACACAGCGTTCCGGAACAGGAGATATTTTCTCGGCAATCATTTCAGCAGACGCTGTCAATGGAGTAAATTTTCATGATTCTGTAAAAAGAGCGTCTTTATTTATTAAAAAATGTATTTTACGCTCAATAGAACTGGATATTCCTGTAACAGATGGTGTATGCTTTGAAGAGGTACTACACACATTGAACCGAAAAAGATAAAGAAAAGGAGAAAAACGCAATGAAAAAATCAATGACAATCTTATATAAAGTGCATAACAATTTGTATGTAAACCTGACAAATCGTTGTTCTTGCGCCTGTACATTTTGTTTAAGACAGACAAGAGATCACATGGAAGAGTCCGATTCACTTTGGCTTGAACATGAACCAACAGTAGAAGAAGTAAAAGAAGAGTTTAAAAAATTCGATATGACAAAGTTTGACGAAGTTGTATTTTGCGGATTTGGAGAGCCTACAGAAAGATTAGATGCGCTGCTTGAAGTAGCAAAATTCGTAAAAGAGACATATCAGAAACCGATTCGTGTGAATACAAACGGACAGGCAAGTCTGATCAATAAACGTGATACAGCACCAGAATTTAAAGGATTGGTAGATACAATTTCAATCAGCTTAAATACACCAAATGAGCAGAAATACAATGAATTGGTCCGCAGTATTTTCGGAGATAAAGCGTATCGTGGAATGCTCGATTTTGTAAAAGAAGTAAAACAGTATGTACCACATGTTGTATTGTCAACAGTCGATACAACATTGACAAAAGAAGAAGAAGCACAGTGTGCGAAGATTTGTGAAGATCTTGGAGTAACATATCGAATCCGACCTTGGGAGGATTAAAAGAAGGAGCCAAAGGGGACGGGGTTAATGGCTTTTTTGCTTGCAAAAAAGCCATTAACCCCGTCCCCTTTGGCTCCCCGGCCCCTTTGGTTCCCCGGCCTTCTCTCGCTCTCTAAATCAAATGTGTACTTTCTAATTTCTCCATAAAAGCATCATTTAACTTGATGATCGGATTTCTCAATACCAATCCAAAGAACAAAGAAATAATCAGGAAAATTCCTAAAATTCCCATTTGTATCCAATAAGTTGAACCATACATTCCGGCGACGCATTCGCGCATAGCAGTCATACTGTGTACAAATGGCAGCAATGGATATACAGCCCTAAAGAATGGAGGAGCAGTCTCAATCGGGAAGGTTCCACCGGAACCTGCAACCTGTACTACGAGTAAGATTACGCAGATTGCTTTGCCGATGTCCCCGAAGGAGACGGTCAGCGTGTAAATGATATTTACATATACGATACTGCTAAACCATCCTGTCAGTAAAAATAGAAATGGATGCTCACATTGAATCTGTAAATAATACAAATCACCAAGGCAGATTAAGGTAGTTTGTAAAAGTCCTACAATCAGGAAAATCGGATAGCGGCCAAGATAAACCTGATATGGTTTTAGGTTTTTGAGTCCGGCGGTCGAAGAAGCCGAAACAGTTACTTTTAAGATGGCAACCAGTACAATACCTCCTACCCAGATGGAGAGGACAGAATAGAATGGTGCCATTGCTGAACCATAATTTGCCACAGGATAAATTTCATGTGTTTTTAATGTAACAGGAGAAGATAAAAAGCTGGCAATTGTTTCACTGTTTCCAGATAAAATCTGCTGTAGCTGTTTGTAATCCCCGCTGCTTTTGATTTTCTTCAACTGGTCAATCGTTGTGTTCATCCTTTTTGACGTCTTGTCAATCAGTGCTGAGGTGTCTGACAATGTAGTCTGAATCTTTGCAAGATCAGAAGAGGCAGAACCTGACAGCTTATGGATATTGTCCGCTGTTGTATCCAATTGTGTAAATAAAGTAGAAATGGTTGAGCTTGTCGTTCCAAGAGAATCAAACAGAGTATTCAGACTATTTTCCACATTATTTTCGTAGTCATTTTTTATGGAAACAAGGCTGTTGCTGCTTGTTTGGATCAGTTGATCCAGCTCAGCCTTTGCGGCGGCAATGTTAGCCGGCGAATTCTGTATATCCTGTGCAGACTGGTATAACTTGTTCTGCAAATTTTGCTGAGTTGCAACAGCACTGTTCAAACGACGGATAATAGAATCCAGTTCGTCTGCAATACCACTCGGTAGTTCATCAGGAAGCGTATTTTTCAAATCAGAGAATGCCTGGCTAAGTGTCTGATACCCATTGATGATCGGAGTAATCTTATCCCCCAGACCATTTAACGTATTAGCAAGCGTTTCTGCACTTCCTGATTGTGATGCAAATGCATCGTCAATAATGGAAGAGAGCTGTGTGTAAAAGCTCTGACTTCCGGAAATTGCTGCGTTAATTCCATCGGTTGCGCCACTGATAGATGTTTTTACGTCGGAAAATGAATTTTTCGTATTTTTCAAAGAAGCAAGGTTGCTGTCCGAATGCGTTTTTGACTCAGTTAAAAATTCTGAGGTTGTGTCCAGCATATTCTTGGCAGAACCGGTCAGGTTTGAAAAGGACTGGATTGTACCGGACGCAGCAGTCAAATCATTTGAAATAGCGCTCAGGTTATTTAAAAGGTTATTAAGAATCACATCAGCTCCACTTTCATCTGCCATATCAGATACAGACTGAAGTGCTACAAGTGCAGTTTCGGATATCGTTTCTATAAATACAGAATTAACCTGTTTTTGGATTGCACTCGCTCCCTTGTCGGTAATCTTCGGTGCAATCGCATTCTCCTTCGCATTATAATAGTAAGTGATTTTTGGGTTTTCGATATCACTTGAGAAAATGCTCATCATATCTTTACTGAAATTTTCAGGAATGATAACAGCAGCATAGTACTTTCCGGATTTTACACCCTTCGTTGCTTTATCCTTTGTAGTAAACACCCAGTCTAATTGCGTATTTTCACGAAGAGCAGAAAGAACATTGTCACCAATGTTGATATTCAGAGGAATCAAATCCCCTTCATATCCCTCGTCCACGCTTGCAACAGCAACCTTTAAGCTACTTGTATTACCATAAGGGTCCCAGCTTGCAGCAATATTAAACCATGCATAAAGTGGCGGAACAATCGTGATTCCGAGGATGACCAGCAATGCGATTACATTTGTTTTAATCCGCACGATGTCACGTTTAAAAATTTCCAGGATATTTCTCATGATCGTTCATTTCCTTTCTTCAAAAGTTTTAATAATTCATCTTCAGATAACTTGGCAAGTTCTAATTGCTTCTGTGTTTTGTCGTGGATGTATTCCATAATAATCAAGTAAAATGCCAATACAACTACGGAAACAATCCACAAAATTAAAAATATAAGCTTAGATTCCAAACTGAACATCAGAATCAGAAAAACAAAAGCAAGTATAAAAATGCAATTGAATCCACGACGGATTCGTCTCGAATAAGTGCGTTCAAATTTTTCCGCCTTATCGGTCAATTCCTTGCGTGTAACTTCATTGTAGAGCATTGCTTTATAAATCATAGATACTTGCTGAGTGTTTCGTTCTGTACTGGAAGTCTCACACAACATCAAATCTGTAACAGCAAGTCTGCGGTCAAACAGATAATTTAGGTTCATCAGCAGAGGACGAAGTCCAAGACCGATGAGAAATGCGATTCCAAGGAATACAAGCATGATCAATAAATTGCTACGATAGTTGTGAGCATACATTCCCGCAATAGCTTCACGCATTGCACTGATTCCATACGAAAATGGAAGGAGTGGATGCAGATTCTGGAAGAAAGCTGGCATCATCTCAATTGGATAAGTACCAGATGATCCTGGAATCTGCAAAATAACCAGAAGCACGCACAATGCCTTACCAATGTGTTTAAATGCAAGTGCCATTGCATAAATCAGACTGACATAAACAACGGAGCATACCATTCCGGCAAAAATAAAAGCGGCAGGTTCATTGCATTGGGCTTTAATAAGCCAGATATCACCGGCACATACGATGACACTCTGAATAAGTCCGATGATCAGAAATAGAAGAAAACGGCCAAAATAACACTGAGTTGCAGTTGCATTTGGAATTTTTTCATCAAAATCTACCTCTTGTTTGAAAATAGAAACCAGAATCAGTCCACCTACCCAAAGAGCCAGATTTGTGTAAAATGGTGTCATGGCAGAACCATAATTCTTTACATCGTAGAGTACTTCTGTATCAACAGTTACCGGTGATGACATAAAAGTTGAAATACCATCTGCATCAATTCCTTTTAGAGAAAGAAACTGCTGATATGCACTGGAGCTTTGCAAGGCTTTTAAATCCGTTGTGAGGCTGGAAAGCTTATCATTTACTGTCTGAAGTGCAGTGCCGGTCGAGTCAAGGACAGAAGCACTGTCTTTTAAGCTGCTGTCGAGCTGTCCAAGGATGGATTTCAACTGAGTAATAGAAGGAGAAATTCCATTCATTGTGGCGGAAAGATTTCCACTTAATGTAGAAAATGTATCCAGTGACTGATTTAAAGTCGGCAGCAATGTCTGATTCATAGAGTTCTGGTAATCCCTCAAGGACTGTTTACTCTGCGATACAAGTGCGCTTAATTGTGTACGTGCAGTAGAAGCACCATTTAAAGCAGTTTTTATATTGTCATTTCCGGTTTTTAAAGAATTGACAAGTTCCTGCAATTTGGCATTTTGACTTTTTAAATCAGCAATCTTACTATTTAAAGCTGCGACAAGTTCTTCATTTGAAATATGAGCGGTCATCGCTTTTAAATCGTAAATCACTTCATTATTCAAATCGACCAGGTTCTGGACAGAAGCAATACTGTTACTCATATTCCCATTAATCGTCTGCATATCATTTTCAATTGTTCCAAGCCTGTCAGAAGCAGAAGCATAAATATTGTTCAACAATTGGTCTCCATCGGACAAGCTCTGAGAGAATGTCGAAGAAAATGTACCAATTGCACTGCGGCTGGTATTTAATACATCAGACGCGCTGGAAAGTGTTTTCGCACCGGATAAAGCGGCTGTATTGACAGAATCCAAAGAGACTTGCGTGTCTGCGATGATCGAAGAGCTGCTCTTTACAGTTTCCTGAAAATTCTTCAAAGTAGTCTGATAGTCATCCAGATTCTTTTGAATATCAGAAATGGAGCGAAGTGTCTCAGTATTCATATCACTCATATTACCGGATACTTTCGAGACAGACTTAATGATCAGATTCGAGATTGTTTCAGCGGCAACATTGGAAAAAGTATCATTGATTTCCTGCTGAATCGTACCGGCTCCGGTGTCTGTGATTTTTGGAGCAATCGCATTTTTCTTCTCATTTACATAATAATCTAAAACCGGGTTTTGAGGCTTACCACTGATGATGCTTAGAAGAGATTCGCTGAAATCTTCAGGAATCACAATAGCAGCGTAATACTTTCCGGATTTTACCCCTTCAATAGCAGCATCTTCATCTACAAAAGTCCATCCAAGAGAATCATTTTTTTCTAATTGTTCAATAAGCGAAGCACCTGCATTAAGAGAAAGCTCATCTGAGCAGGCTCCGGTATCGTTGCTGGCAATTGCTACTTTAATCCCTTTTGTATTGCTGTATGGATCCATGTTAGCGGCAATGTTGAACCAGGCATAAAGCGATGGCAGAATACAGACGCCGATCACAACAAGCATAGCAACTGGATTGCGAAGCAAACGCTTGCAGTCACGTTTGAATATTTGAAGTGTTGTCTTCATCCTAAATAAAAATCCTCCTTTAATAACGAATATGTATAAAATCTCAATTTAACACTAGTATATCAGAAAGTAAAAATGATTTCTATAAGCAAAAATGACGAATGGTCATTAATTTTTGAGGAGAATGTTGTAAGGTTGTATAGTATATGAAAAATCTCAAATATAGAAGAAAGTAAATGAGAAAAATTATCAAGGAATAGAATTGACAAGGTTAGAAAGTTAGAATATACTAACCGTATAGTTAGAAAAAGCTAACGCATGATAATTAAAGGTAACACGAAAATAGAAAATGCAAGATTATGATAATCAGAAACAGGAGGAAAATAATGAGCGTAGTAATTGTCGGAGGGCACGACAGAATGGTAGCCCAGTATAAAAAAATATGCAAAGCTTATAAATGTAAAGTAAAAGTGTTCACACATATGAAGGCGGATTTTGACAAACAGATTGGATGTCCAGATCTTCTCGTATTATTTACAAACACAGTGTCACATAAGATGGTAAAAACAGCTTTGGATGAAATTGACAGTTCAAAAACAGATGTTGTGCGTTCTCACACAAGCAGCCAGAATGCATTGACAGAAATTTTGAAATCTTGCTGTGCATAAATAATGAAGTGAAAGGATTGCAGATATGAAGAAACGTAATATGGGAAACACTGCAAAAGGGCTGGAGCAGTGCTTGATCATGCATTGTGCCCCTACACTGGCATCTCTTAAAACCGCAAATTTATTCACATGCAAATATACATGTATACAATCGCTTGAAATGAGTATCATGTATTGGGAAAGAGAGATGAAAGAAAAAGGATTAAGTCTGTTTATATTACAAAAACAAGAAAACAGGGCGTTGATTTATGTCTGCCGCATGAAAAAGTTGCAACAAGATCTGGAAAAACCAGGAGTGATGAATTTGCTTCGAAAATATGGATATCAGGATACGGATCCGCATCATGCTATTTCTCATTTGATTGAACGTTTAGAAGAAAACGGAACATTCCCACATGAAATCGGATTATTCCTGGGATATCCATTGGATGATGTGATCGGCTTTATTGTTAATAAAGGAAAGAATTGTCATTGCATTGGATGCTGGAAGGTTTATTGCAATAAAGAAGAAGCAGAAAGAACATTTTGCAAATATAAAAAATGTACAGATGTATATAACCGGCTTTGGAGAAATGGAAGAAGCATACAGAAGCTCACAGTGGCTTAAAAAATCACTTGATATAAATGAAAATGGAGGAAATAAGAAATGAGTAAAACAGCAGTCGTATTTTGGAGTGGAACAGGAAATACAGAGGAAATGGCAAATGCAGTTCTGGAAGGAATGAAAGAAAATGGAGCAGATGCTTCTATCTATTCAGCAGATGCATTTCAGGCAGGAGATGTAGAGGGTTACGATGCAATTGCCTTTGGATGCCCGGCAATGGGTGCAGAAGTTTTGGAGGAAGATGAATTCCAGCCACTGTTTGACGAGTGCAAATCAGCACTGGCAGGAAAGAAGGTTGCATTGTTCGGTTCTTATGGATGGGGCGATGGAGAATGGATGAGAAACTGGGAAGATGATTGCAGGGAGGCAGGAATAGAACTTGCCTGCGACAGTGTTGTATGCAATGATGCACCTGATGAGGACGCAATTACAGCTTGCAAGGAGTTGGGAGCGACACTTGCATAAGCGAAAAAAATGAATTTACTATTATAAATGATAGCGAATCTCATTTGCAAGCGGCTTATTGGATAAAATTTCTCAACAAGACAGAATTGGCTTGAAACAAGAAAAATAATGGATATATAATTTGTCCATAAAAAACAGAGGAGGAATTTTATCATGTCAAATTATTTGAAATGTTTAAAGAAAGTAAATGGTAAATCAACAGGAATTTTTGCAGCAGGTGTGTTATTCGGAACAGCAGGTATCAAGGTACTTGCAAGTAAGGATGCGAAAAAGCTTTACACAAACTGTACAGCAGCGATTCTTCGTGCAAAGTCTTGTGTGATGAAAACAGCCACAACAATTCAGGAAAATGCAGAAGATATTTATGCAGAAGCACAGCAGATCAATGAAGAACGTGCAGTAGCAGAAGAAGTTGTGACAGATGTAGAAGAGGCAGATGTAGAAGAGGCAGATGCCAAAGAAACAGATGTTGAAGAAAGCTTTAAAGAAACAGAAACCGAAGAAGCATAATAAATATAACCTATAAAGCAAACAAAAACCAGAACACCTGCAGTTTTATCTGCAGGTGTTTTCGGAAAGAAGGATTTACATGAAGTTTAAAATTAAACATGATATACAAGGAAGATTACGTGTGCAGTTTGTTCAGAGTCGAATGACATTTGAGCAGGCAGACGAAATACAATATTATATGGAACAAAATGTGCAGATTACATCTGTGAAAGTGCAGGAACGTACACAATGCGTAACAATTTGCTATAAAGGAGACAGAGAAAGCGTAATTGAAAGCCTGAAAGCATTTCACTATGGAGAGGTGACACTTCCGGAAACCTATCTGAAAAATTCAGGACGAGAATTGAACAGCGAGTACTGGGAGAAACTGGTTACTTCGGTAGTGCTTCATTATGGAAATAAACTATTTCTGCCGCTTCCGGTTCGTGCAGTGCTTACAACTGCAAAATCAGTGAAATACATATGGCATGGAATCTGTACACTTGCAAAAGGTAAAATTGAAGTTCCGGTGTTAGATGCAACATCTATCGGAGTTTCTATTTTCAGACAAGATTTCGGCACTGCAGGTTCCATTATGTTCTTGCTTGGAATTGGTGAAATACTGGAAGAGTGGACACATAAAAAATCAGTCGACGATCTTGCACGCAGCATGTCTTTACATATCAGTAAAGTATGGCTTGTAACTGAAGACCAGGAAGTGCTTGTTTCAACTTCGGACATCATAGCAGGAGATTTGGTAAGAGTACACATGGGAAATGTAATTCCTTTTGATGGAACAATCGTTTCCGGAGAAGGAATGGTAAATCAGGCTTCCATGACAGGAGAATCCGTTCCGGTTGCGAAGACGACGGATGCAAGTGTCTTTGCAGGAACCGTATTGGAAGAAGGAGAACTTACGATCCGAGTAAAACAAAGCAATGGAAACAGCAAATTTGACCAGATTGTTTCTATGATCGAAGAGTCAGAAAAGCTGAAATCTTCTCTGGAAGGAAAAGCAGAGCATCTTGCAGACAAGCTTGTTCCATATACACTTCTTGGAACAGGAATTACGTATTTGTGTACAAAAAATGTAACAAAGGCATTATCTGTATTGATGGTAGATTTTTCGTGCGCATTGAAACTTGCAATGCCGATTTCCGTATTGTCAGCGATTAAAGAAGCAAGTACCTACAATATTACTGTAAAAGGTGGAAAATATCTTGAGGCAATGTCAGAAGCAGATACGATTGTATTTGATAAAACAGGAACATTGACAAAAGCACAGCCTACAGTAGTAGATGTCGTATCATTTAATGATATGGGCAGTGATGAACTTCTAAGAATTGCGGCATGTCTGGAGGAACATTTTCCACATTCCATGGCGAAAGCAGTTGTAACAGCGGCAAAAGAGAAAAATCTGGTACATGAAGAGCTACATTCCAAAGTAGAATATATTGTTGCTCATGGCATTTCATCGACAATTGAAGGAAAATCCGTTATCATCGGAAGCGCACATTTTGTGTTTGAAGATGAAAAATGTACCATTCCGGAAGGAAAAGAGAAGCTCTATGAACAGCTCCCGGGAGAGTGCTCATACTTATATATGGCAATTAACCGTAAACTGGCTGCAGTTGTCTGCGTCGAAGACCCGCTCCGTGAAGAGGCACAAAGGGTGATTGCCGAACTTAAGAGTAAGGGAATCAAGGTCGTTATGATGACAGGTGACAGCGACCGCACGGCAAAAGTGATTGCTTCCAAAGTAGGTGTAGATGAGTATTTCTCAGAGGTGTTGCCAGAGGATAAGGCAAGCTTTATAGAGAAAGAAAAGGCTGACGGAAGAAAAGTCATTATGATTGGTGACGGAATCAATGATTCACCGGCACTATCAGCTTCCGATATTGGAATTGCAATCAGCGACGGAGCAGAGATTGCGAGAGAAATTGCAGATGTTACGATTGGCGCAGATAATCTGGAAGAAATTGTTGTTTTGAAAAATCTAAGCGACAGACTGATGGAGCGAATCCATAATAATTACCGTTCCATTGTCGGAATCAATGCCTGCCTGATAGCAGGTGGAGTTATGGGAATCTTCCCACCTACAACATCTGCATTATTGCATAACACATCGACCTTATTGATCAGTTTGCAAAGTATGAAAGATTTGCTGGATAAATAGGAAAGAGAGGAACATCTATGTATCTGGAACTGAATCAAGTAAAAAAATCATTTGGAAGCGGAGAAAACAAAACAGAAGTACTCAAAGGTATTTCGTGTGGGATTAAGAAAGGGGATGTCTGTGTTTTACTTGGCCCGTCAGGGTCAGGTAAATCCACCCTGTTAAATATCATCGGTGGTATTGAAAATATCGATAGCGGCTCGATTCGAATCGGCGATGAACAGATGGAGAGCATGAATGAAAAGCAGTTGGCCCAGATCGTCGAAAACATTTAGGTTATGTATTTCAGGCGTACAATCTGATTCCGAATCTGACCGTAAAGGAAAATATTGAGGTTGGCGCATATTTATCCAAAAATCCGCTGGAGCTAGATGGTTTGCTGAAAACACTGGGGCTATGGGAACATAAAGACAAAATTCCAAATCAGCTTTCAGGAGGACAGCAGCAGAGAACTGCAATTGGACGGGCTTTGATTAAGAATCCGGATATTTTGCTCTGCGATGAGCCAACAGGAGCATTGGATTATCAGACCTCTAAAGAAATTTTACAATTGATTGAAGATGTGAATCAAAAATTCGGAAATACGGTTATTCTTGTGACACACAATGATGCGATTCAGGGAATGGCAGATCAGGTCATCAAATTGCGTGACGGACAGATCCGCAAATGCATTTACAATGGACAGAAACAAGCTGTGGCAGAGTTGGAATGGTAAGGGGGTGCTCGTATGAAAAATCCATTATCAAAACGATATCTGCGTGAGCTGAGGGCGGAATGGGGAAAATATCTGGCCCTCTTTTTGTTCTTTACGATTATCATAGGATTTTGTTCCGGTTTTCTTGTGGCAGACGGAAGCTGCAAATCAGCCTATGATAACAGCTTTGAAAAATATAATGTCGAGAATGGACATTTTGTATTAACCGATTCCATTTCAGATGAATTAAAAGAGGAATTGGAAGAAAAAGAAGATATTACGATTTATCCGATGTTCTATAAAGATAAAGAAATCGCAAAAGAACATACAATCCGTCTGTATAAGATGCGTGATGATGTAAATAAAGCGGACTTGATGGATGGAGAATATCCCAAAGCGGACGATGAAATCGTGATTGACCGCTTGTATGCAGAAAATAATGAGATTGCCATCGGCGATACCATGAAAATCGAAGGCAAAAAATACAAGGTGACAGGGGTGGTTGCATTATCAGATTACAGTGCATTATTTAAAAATAATACTGATATGATGTTTGATGCGAATAAATTTACAGTTGCGCTTGTAACGGAACATGCGTTTGGTAAATTTGGAGATGCCGGTCTTAAGAAATGCTATGCATGGGTAAATGATGATGCAGCTTTATCTGATAAAAAGCAGGAGGATAAGGCAAATGATATCAAGAATATCATAAAGAAAGAAGCTGTCATGACAGATTTTGTTGCCCGTCAGGACAATCAGGCAATCACCTTCACAGGAGACGATATGGGCGGAGACCAGGTAATGGTACAGTGGCTGCTTTATATCGTAATCGTTATTCTGGCATTTATATTTGCGATTACGGCGAGAAGTACGATTGAGCAGGAATCTTCCGTAGTTGGAACCTTGTTGGCGTCCGGTTATACGAGAGGCGAATTGGTGCGGCATTATATGACGCTGCCGGTGGTTGTTATGCTGGTCGCATCTGTTGTAGGAAATGTACTCGGGTATACATGGATGAAATATGTTGTGGCAGGGATGTATTACCATAGTTATTCGCTTCCGACATATACGACAATCTGGAATGCAGATGCTTTTATAGAAACGACAGTTATACCATTTATGTTACTTTTGGTTGTAAACTTCCTTGTGATCATGTCCATGATGACTTTGCCGCCATTACAATTTTTAAGACATGAGCTTAAGAGAAACAAGAAAAGAAGAGCAATCAGCCTTCCAAACTGGAAATTTATTACCCGATTCCGCATCCGTGTGATTCTGCAAAATAAAGCGGCTTATCTGACGTTGTTTGCGGGTATTTTCTTTGCAAGTGTTTTGATGTTGTTTGGAATGATGTTATCACCATTACTGACTCATTTTAAAGCAGAAGTACTCGATTCAAAAATTGCGAATTATCAGTATATTTTGAAAATGCCTTTGGAAACGGAGACATCAGGTGCTGAAAAATATGCAGTATCAGAGCTGAAAAACAGTAGTGACGAAGAGATTACGGTTTATGGAATCGAGGATCATTCAAAATATTTGAAGAATTTGGATCTGAAAGAAGGAGAAGTCGTACTGTCAGACGGATATATGGAGAAATATAGTATCCAGATTGGAGACGAAATCAAGCTCCATGAAGAATACGGAGATAATAAATATACATTTAAGGTGAGCGGAAGTTATCATTATCCTGCTACAATGTGTATATTTTTGTCAAAATCCACATTTTGCGATATATTTGACAAAGACCCGGATTATTTCAGTGGATATTTTACAGATAAAAAAATAGAAGATATCGATGATACCATGATTGCATCTATGATTACAGAACATGATCTGACAGTTATGGCGGATCAGCTTGAAGACTCTATGGGACAAATCTTTTCTATGATGAATGGATTTGCTTTGATGATTTATATTATCGTAATTTATTTGCTTGCAAAAACGATCATCGAGAAAAATGCAGCATCGATTTCAATGCTTAAGATTCTTGGATACTCCGACAGAGAGGCCGGAAATTTATACAGCCTTGCAACGGGCGTTGTTGTGGCGATTTCTTTGATAATCGCGATACCGCTCAGTGATAAAGCGATAAAAGTGATCTATTATCTTATGATGAAGGATTATTCAGGCTGGCTGACATATTATATAGCTCCTTGGATTTATCCGACAATGTTTGTGTTGGGAATGCTTTGTTATCTGGTTGTATATATAATCCAGTCGAAAAAAATCCGAAGAATCCCATTATCACAGGCATTAAAAAATGTTGAATGATACTCTTATAAATAGTTATAAGAAAATGTAACAGTCGGATTCATTGACATGCAAGTATAAATGGTGGTAGGTTATCTGTAGCGAAAGAATGGGAAATGCAGCTAAAGGTAAGACTCGATTATAATTCCTGTTTGTATCGCTATAATAAAAGCTATGATGAATAAATACGAGGTGCAAAAGATGCAGGAATTAAAACCAATTAAAGAAGGAAAAGTACGTGAGATTTATGATAATGGTGACAGCCTGATCATGGTTGCAACAGACCGAATCAGCTGTTTTGACGTGATTCTGAATAATGAAGTTACAAAAAAAGGAACTGTATTGACTCAGATGTCAAAATTCTGGTTTGATCTTACAGAAGACATTCTCCCAAACCACATGATTTCTGTAGACGTGAAAGATATGCCGGAATATTTCCAGCAGCCAAAATTCGATGGCAACAGCATGATGTGCCGCAAGCTGGAGATGCTCCCAATCGAGTGCATCGTTCGTGGATATATTACAGGAAGCGGATGGGAAAGCTATAAAGAGAATGGAACTGTTTGCGGAATCAAGCTTCCGGAAGGATTAAAAGAATCTGACAAATTACCTGAGCCAATCTATACACCATCAACAAAAGCAGAGATTGGTGATCATGACGAAAACATTTCCTATGAGCAGAGTATAGAACATCTGGAAAAATATTTCCCGGGACAGGGAAAAGAATACGCAGAAAAATTGCGTGATTGTACAATCGCATTGTACAAAAAATGTGCAGAGTACGCACTGAGCAAAGGAATTATCATTGCAGACACAAAATTTGAGTTTGGTCTGGATGAAAATGGTAATCTTGTAATCGGTGATGAGATGCTGACACCGGACAGTTCTCGTTTTTGGCCGGCTGAAGGATACGAACCGGGACACGGACAGCCATCCTTTGACAAACAGTTTGCTCGTGACTGGCTGAAAGCAAATCCGGACAATGACTGGACACTTCCACAGGATATCGTGGATAAAACAATCAATAAATATCTTCAGGCATATGAGATGCTGACAGGGGAAAAACTGAAATAAGATTAAATTGCTAACTACATAAAAAATTGAAAATATAATATCATGTCTAGGATGGACGCCCTAATCGATACCTAGACAAAAAAATGAATCACGAAAGTGGTTCATTTTTTTTTGGACCAATGGGGACGGGGTTAGTGGCTTTTTTTGCTTGCAAAAAAGCCACTAACCCCGTCCCCATTGGTCCCCCTTTGGCTCCCCTTTTCTCCTTAATGAGAAAAAATTATCAATAAAGGTATTGACATCTAATGAGAATTAGCATAAACTAACGTATGAAAAATGAAAATGATTATCAATAAAAGCTAAGGAAGGGATGAACATGATGCCGTTAACAATGGTAAATCCGGGAGAAGAAAACATTATTAAGCGTATAGGTGGAAAAGAAGATACAAGAAGATTTCTAGAGAACCTGGGCTTTGTCGTAGGAGGAGCCGTAACGGTAGTCTCTGATATCGGAGGAAATCTGATTGTGAATGTGAAAGAATCACGTGTAGCAATCGGAAAAGATATGGCAAATAAAATCATGGTATAGAAAGCATAGAAGAAAGGATGAACAGCATGAAAACATTGAGAGAGGTATCGGTAGGTCAGACAGTGAAAGTTACAAAACTTACCGGAGAGGGACCTGTTAAGAGAAGAATCATGGATATGGGAATTACAAAAGGTGTTGAAGTTTTTGTAAGAAAAGTAGCACCGCTTGGTGATCCTATTGAAGTAACAGTTAGAGGATATGAATTATCACTTCGTAAAGCAGATGCCGAGATGATTCTTGTTGAGTAATCAATAGTGATATAAATTTTAGAAGAGAGTGAAGGAGAAGCATTATGTCAGTAAAAATTGCACTAGCAGGTAATCCGAACTGTGGAAAAACAACACTGTTCAATGCACTGACAGGTTCCAATCAATTTGTTGGTAACTGGCCAGGCGTAACTGTAGAGAAAAAAGAAGGAAAACTAAAAGGACACAAAGATGTTATAATCATGGACTTGCCGGGAATTTATTCCCTTTCACCATACACCTTGGAAGAGGTTGTTGCAAGAAACTATCTGATCGGCGAAAGACCAGATGCAATCATCAATATTATCGATGGAACAAACATTGAACGTAACTTGTACTTATCAACACAGATCATGGAGCTTGGCATTCCAGTAATCATGGCTGTAAACATGATTGATATCCTGGAAAAGACCGGTGATAAAATCCATCTGGACAAATTGAGTAAAAAGCTTGGCTGTGAAGTTGTTGCGATTTCTGCATTAAAAGGAACAGGAATCAAAGAAGCAGCAAACAAAGCAGTGAAACTGGCTCAGAAAAAACAGACAGCAGAGACTGTTCATGAATTTTCAAAAGATGCAGAAGCAATCATTGATAAAGTTGAATATAAATTAACTGGTAGCGTGCCGGAAGAACAGAAAAGATTTTTTGCAATTAAGCTTCTGGAAAAAGATGATAAAATCAAAGACCAGATGAAAGCTACGATAGATGTTTCAGCAGAAATCAAAGAAATGGAAGATAAATTTGATGATGATACAGAAAGTATTATTACAAATGAGCGTTACGTATACATTTCCTCAATTATCGGGGATTGTCTTACAAAATCAAAAGCAAAAGGGGAACTGACAACTTCTGACAAGATTGACCGAATCGTAACAAACCGTTGGCTGGCACTTCCGATTTTTGCCGTTATTATGTGGATTGTATATTACATTTCCGTTACAACAGTAGGTGCTTTCGTAACAGACTGGACAAATGATGTGCTCTTTGGAGAAATTATTCCACCGGCGATTGAAAAGCTTCTTGTGTCTGTTCATTGCGCAGCATGGCTGCAGGGATTAATCCTTGATGGTATCGTAGCCGGTGTCGGAGCAGTTCTTGGTTTCGTACCACAGATGCTTGTGCTTTTCATTTTCCTCGCATTTTTGGAATCATGCGGATACATGGCTCGTGTAGCATTTATCATGGATAGAATTTTCCGTAAATTCGGTCTTTCAGGAAAATCATTCATCCCAATGTTGATCGGTACAGGTTGTGGAGTGCCTGGAGTTATGGCATCTCGTACAATTGAAAATGACCGTGACCGTAAAATGACAATTATGACAACAACATTTATCCCATGTGGAGCAAAACTTCCAATCATCGCATTGATCGCAGGTGCATTGTTTGACGGAGCTTCATGGGTAGCACCAAGTGCATATTTCGTAGGAATCGCAGCAATCATTTGCTCAGGAATCATTTTAAAGAAAACAAAAATGTTCGCCGGAGATCCTGCACCATTCGTTATGGAGCTTCCGGCATACCATATGCCAACAGTAGGAAACGTACTTCGAAGCATGTGGGAAAGAGGATGGTCATTTATCAAAAAAGCCGGAACAATCATCACATTGTCAACAATCCTGCTTTGGTTCTTAATGAGCTTTGGCTGGGTAGATGGTTCATTCGGAATGCTTGAAGCAGAACAGCTTAACGATAGTATCCTCGCTTCAATCGGAAACGTAATCGCACCACTGTTTGCACCTCTTGGATGGGGTGACTGGAAGATGGCAGTTGCAGCCGTTACAGGACTCATCGCAAAAGAAAACGTAGTAGGTACATTCGGTATCCTCTTCGGATTTGCAGAAGTTGCAGAAAACGGAACAGAAATCTGGGGACAGCTCGCAGGAAGCATGACAGCAGTTGCAGCATACTCATTCCTCGTATTCAACCTCTTATGCGCACCTTGCTTCGCAGCAATGGGAGCAATTAAACGTGAAATGAACAATGCAAAATGGTTCTGGTTTGCAATCGGATACCAGACATTGCTTGCATACGTAGTATCACTTTGCATTTACCAGATTGGTACACTCATCACAGCCGGTACTTTCGGTGTAGGAACAGTTGTAGCATTTATTCTCATTATAGGATTCCTTTACCTCCTGTTCAGACCTTACAAAGAAAGCAAGACATTAAAAGTAAGCGTAGGAACCATTTAGTGGTGACCATTGGGGACGGAGTTCAGTGGCTCTTCAGAGTTTTAAACCGGCCAAATAGGTATGAAACTTATAAAATAACAAATATGCAAATAAAAAAGAAAGGATTGTCAGATATGAACAGAGAAGAAATAATTCAAAAGTTGAGAGCACGTGGATGCCGTATAACAAAACAGAGACTGACGATTCTTGATATTATTTTGGAGGGCGACTGCTCTTCATGTAAAGAAATCCATTACAAAGCTTCTAAACTAGATCCGGGAATCGGAATGGCAACAGTCTATCGAATGGTAAATTCATTAGAAGAGATTGGTGCAATCACGAGGAAAAACATTTATCTGGTAGAAGCAACCGTTTAGGGACGTAGGACCATTTAGGGACGGAGTTTAATGGCACAGAACATAACATTTCCATAGAACAAAAGAAAAAAGAGAAAGATTTTACAGAAGTGGTTGTAAAATCTTTCTCTTTATGATATTTTATAGCTACTTAAAAAAGTCTTCCGAGTTGAAATCATAGATTATTCTAAAATCAAAAATCAAATTTTTATTCAAAACGATTCTATTAATAAAAATCAAAAAATTCCAAAAAGTAAAACAATATAATAAAGAAAGGAAAACTTATGCCGAGAAAACCAAGAGAAAAAAGTAGATTTGGCATTTACCACGTCATTTTACGAGGCGTCAACAAGCAAATCATTTTTGAAGAAAATGAGGATTATTTGCAATTTATCCGTATATTAAAAAAATACAAAGAAGTATGTGAATTCAAATTGTATGCATATTGTTTGATGGACAATCATGTTCACTTATTAATGGAACAAACAACCACCGAATTAGAAACAATCATGAAAAGGATAGAGGTGAAATTTGTTAAATGGTACAATCGAAAATATAAACGCATCGGATATTTGTTTCAAGACAGGTATAAAAGCGAACCGATAAACGATGAAGGATATTTTCGGACAGTATTCCGCTATATTCATCAAAATCCGCTTCATGCGGGACTGGAAACTGCTATTGGAACTTATAGATGGAGCAGTTATTACGATTATGCAATCTCACAATCTTCGTTTGTAGATATAGACAAAGCGATAAATTTATTTCAAAGTAATGAAAAATGCATAGAATATTTACAATATATTTCTGATGAAAAATGCATGGAATATAATTCTTTATCACGGCTTTCTGACACGGAAGCATTAGAAATAATTCATGAGAAAACGTCTTGCAAATCTGCATCTGATTTTCAACATCTTGATCGAACCCTGCGAAATTAATACTTACAAAAGTTGCATTATATAGGCATTCCCATACGTCAGCTCAGCAGGTTGACGGGAATTTCCAGAACTGCAATAAATAATGCAATACGAGAAAGAACCATTTAGGGACGGGGGTTAGTGGCTCTTCCTAACGGCTTATTCTAATACCAGCACCTTCGAAATTGTTCTAAAAAAAGCCAGAAACCCCGTCCCCAACGGCACCCCCGGAGAGTATAATATGAGCACTATAATAAAAGTAATCTATGTAATAATCTTGCTATGCGTAGCCTGGCAGGATTATAAAACCCGAATAATCCGCAACAAATTTCATATCATTATCTTTTCCCTTGCAATTGTGCAAATGCTTCTCATATCAGAATACAGAATAACAGACAGATTAATCGGCATGCTGGCTGTGTCCGTCCCAATGCTATTGCTGACCTTGCTGATTCCAGGGGGCTTCGGCGGCGGAGACATCAAACTAATGGCCGCATCAGGCTTTTTTTTAGGTACGAGCTCCATTTTATGTGCAATGAACCTGGCAATCATAGCAGGAAGCGTTTATGGAATTATCATGCTAAAAAACAGAAAACGAGACAGAAAAGATCAGTTCGCCTTCGGACCATTCCTCGCAATAGGGCTGGCGATAGCTACTTTTTGGGGAAATGAGATCGTTTCGTGGTATTTAAAAATCCAGCATTGAACATAACAAAATATTTGTGTTACAGTATAGAAAAGATGTGATTGGTAAATACCATCAAAATAATCAGAAAGAGGCGGTATATATATGGAAGAAACAGAAAAGGAATTTTTAAAGAAATACGACGCATCGAAGTATCAAAAACCTTCAGTGGCAGCAGATATCGTAATTTTTTCAACATGCAATATGGAAAATGTTGACTCAGGAGAATTAAAACTTTTGCTGGTTAAGAGAGGAAAACATCCTTATAAAAATGCATTTGCTCTTCCGGGAGGTTTTGTCGGCATCGATGAAACAATCGAGGAGGCCGCGCGGAGAGAATTACTGGAAGAGACAGGCGTGGATTGCAAATTCTTAGAGCAGCTTCGAACTACAAGCACAGTCGACAGAGACCCTCGTTACCGAGTAATATCCGCAAGCTATATAGCACTGATAGATGCAGAAAAATATACCATCAAAGCAGGAGATGACGCCAGCGATGCAAAATGGTTTGCAGTATCGATGAAGCAGAATGAAAACAAAAACTGGGTGCTGAAATTACAGTCAGACAAAGAAGAACTAAAAGCGGTTATTCACGAAGAAAAGAAAAAATGGATTCCAGAGTCAGAACTGAGAATTCTGGAAAATGACGGACTGGCGTTTGACCATGCACTGATTATCGGATATGCAATATTGAAGCTCAGAAGCTGGAAAAAGATAAAAACGACAATACCGATAATAGCGAAAAGATAGAAAATAAAAACAAAAAACAAAAGAATAAGAAAAAAAGCAAACGCTCAGATTGGCCGCATTCAAGAATTAGAAGAAATGCAATATGCGAAAAAAGTAGTATATCATATGGGAATAAAATACATTTTGGGAATCGGTGGAAAAATTGGTGACTAAGTATTTGAAAAAGAATCACTCAGAATATCGTGAACTCTAAGTGAAAGCAATGAGAATTGTGGAAGAAAATCCAGCACTGCGGATACTAATAAATAATATGAAAGGTATAGCGTTAACATCAGAAAAGCATAAAGCCTTGCATAAATACATTGAAACAAAGGATGAGATAACAATATTCGAATATGAATACTATTATCTTGCACTTGCAAGTACCAACATTTATAATGAAAAATATGAAATTTACAAGACAGAAAGTAATGCAAAAGGAAGGCGGTATAGTAAAAAATGAATGAAATTATAGAAAGTTTATACAACAGAAAATCAGTGAGAGTATATGAAGAAAAAGCAATCCCAAACGAGATGAAGAACGTGATTTTAGAGGCAGCTATGCAGGCTCCGACAGCAGGATGTCAGCAGTTATATACAATTTTGGATATTACAGATCAAAAATTAAAAAAAGCACTTGCAGAAAGCTGCGACCACCAGCCATTTATTGCAAAGGCACCGATGGTTCTGGTGTTTTGTGCAGATTGTAAGAAGTGGTATGATGCTTATCTGGAAGCAGGGTGCAAACCGAGAAAACCAGACGTAGGAGATTTGATGCTTGCGGTAACAGATACAGCCATTGCGGCACAGAATGCAGTGGTAGCAGCAGAAAGCTTTGGCATTGGTTCCTGTTATATTGGCGACATTATGGAGAATTGCGAAGAGCAGAGAAAACTCTTACAATTGCCAGAATATGTATTTCCGGCAGTTATGATAGTATTTGGCTGGCCTACAAAGCAACAAATGGAACGTAAAAAACCAGAACGATGTGAACAGAAACATATTGTGCATGAGAATACATATCGTAATATGGATGGGGATGAATTACGAGAGATGTTTGCATATAAGTGTAAAAACAGTACCTACGAAGAGTGGTGTAGTGCATTTTGTAATCGAAAGTATAATTCAGACTTTTCGAAGGAAATGAGCAAATCAGTAACAGAATATTTGGAGCAGTTTAGATGAGGAGCCATTTAGGGACGGGGTTTTCTGGCTCTTTGGACTTCGCGAATAAAAAATTGGGAAGGTGAAAAAATTCACTTTCCCAATTTTTATATCCATTTCCAGAAAAAGCCGGAAACCCCCGTCCCCAAATGGCTCTCCGTCCCCAAATGACTCCCCTCAATTCCCTCTTGACTATTATGTAAAACAAGACTATAATAATTAACATGACTTACATTTTATCACGTTAAAGCGTAACGATTTAAAGCGTAGTGCTTTAAAGCAACAGTTACAAAACAATATAGGAGGAATGGGTATTATGAAAGCAAAAAAAATAGCAGCGGTTATGTTAGCCGCAACAATGACATTATCATTGGCAGCATGTGGAGGTAGCTCTTCATCAGATTCAAAGAGTGCAGATGGCGCATCAGATTCTGGAAAAGTATACAAGATCGGTATTTGCCAGCAGCTAGAGCATGAGGCTCTTGACCAGGCTACAAAGGGATTTGAAGATGCCTGTGAAGAAAAATTTGGAAAAGATAACGTAACATTTGATTTACAGAATGGACAGGGCGAGCAGGCAAACTGTGCAACAATTGCAAATAATTTTGTCGCTGATAATGTGGATTTGATCATGGCAAATGCAACTACAGCACTCCAGTGTTCAGCAGCCGCAACAAGTGATATTCCGATTCTTGGAACATCAATCACAGATTATGCAACAGCTCTGGATATTTCTGATTGGACAGGAGCAACAGGAATGAACATTTCAGGTACAAGTGATTTAGCTCCGATCGATAAGCAGGAAGAGATGCTTACAGAATTAGTACCGGATGCAAAGACAGTTGGTATTTTATATTGTTCAGCAGAGCCTAATTCAGCATATCAGGCAAACTTATTTGCAGAAGCACTGAAGAAGGATGGAATTACATGTAAAGAATATACAGCAGCAGATTCGAATGAGATTCAGTCAGTTGTAACATCAGCAGTAGCTGAGTGTGATGCACTTTATATTCCTACAGATAATACAATGGCAGCAAACACAGAGGTTATCAACAACATTTGTCTCCCGGCAAAAATTCCTGTAATTGCAGGTGAGCAGGGAATCTGTTCTGGATGCGGTATTGCAACATTATCTATCAGTTACTATGATATCGGATACAAAGCCGGCGAGATGGCATATGATATTTTGGTAAATGGTGCCGACATTACAACAATGGAGATTGAGACAGCACCAAACGTAACAAAGATGTACAATCCGACAATCTGTGAAGAACTTGGAATTACAGTTCCAGATGAATATGAAGCAATAGAAGAATAGAGGATTTAATTATGGGGATTTATCTGGCAAGCCTAAATCCGATGACTCTGGTACGTGCCCTTCCGGGTAATGTTGCTCAGGGAATCATTTGGGGAATTATGGCACTTGGAGTATATATTACATTTCGTATTTTAGATTTTGCAGATCTTACGGTGGATGGTTCACTTGCAACCGGCGGAGCAGTAGCAGTTATGCTGATCCGCGGGGGCATGAACCCGGCAATTGCACTTGTATTTGCATTTTTAGCAGGAATGGCAGCAGGATTTGTAACTGGAATTTTGCATACAGTATTTGGTATTCCGGGAATTCTGGCAAGTATTTTGACACAGATCGGATTATATTCTGTAAATCTTGGGATTATGGGAAAATCAAATCAGGCGATCAATGTGCTTCAATACAAACTAGTTGCATCTCTTCGATATGTTACAGGAGAGGGAAGTGGATTTTTCTTTGTTAAACTGATTCTGGCAGCAATTGTACTGATTGCAGTTATTTACTGGTTTTTCGGAACAGAGCTTGGAGCCGCTATCCGTGCGACCGGATGTAATCCACAGATGGCAAGCGCACAGGGAATCAACACATCATTTAATAAAGTTCTTGCACTTATGATTTCCAATGGACTTGTAGGTCTCTGTGGTGGAATTTATGCACAGTATCAGGGCGCAGCCGATGTAAATATGGGTCGTGGAGCAATCGTAATCGGACTTGCAGCAGTTATCATCAGCGAAGTTATTTTCGGGAAATTCTGTGCAGGAAAGAAAATTGCATTTGCACTTACATTAGGAGCGGTATTTATCGGAGCAATCATTTACTACATCGTAATTGCATTTGTATTATGGCTGAAGATGCCATCAGATTATATGAAACTGTTCTCAGCAGTCGTGGTTGCATGTTTCCTGGCAGTTCCTTATATGAAAGAAAAATATTTCAAGAAACGGAGGACTGCATAATGAGTTATATGTTAGAAATCCAGAATATACATAAAACATTTAATGCAGGAACGATCAATGAAAAGGTCGCATTAAATGGAGTAAATCTCAATCTGAATCCGGGAGATTTTGTTACAATCATCGGTGGTAACGGAGCCGGAAAATCGACAACATTGAATGCAATCGCAGGTGTGTGGGGTGTTGACCAAGGCAAGATTATTATTGATGGCGTAGATATTACAAAGCTTTCTGAACACAAAAGAGCAAAATTCTTAGGTCGTGTATTTCAGGACCCGATGACAGGTACGGCAGCGACAATGTCAATTGAAGAAAATATGGCGATTGCCGCAAGACGAGGACAGAGTCGTGGGCTTGGCTGGGGAATTACTAAAAAAGAGCGAGAAGAGTTCAGAGAAAAGCTGAAAGAATTAGATCTTGGCTTGGAAGACAGACTGAGCAGTAAGGTAGGTCTTTTGTCCGGTGGACAAAGACAGGCAATCACACTTTTGATGGCTTCTTTAAAGAAACCGAAGCTGTTGCTTTTAGATGAACATACAGCAGCATTGGACCCAAAGACAGCGGCAAAGGTGCTTGCTCTGTCAGACCAGATTATCAATGAAAACAAATTGACAGCCATGATGGTTACACATAATATGAAAGATGCCATTAATCATGGTAACAGACTGATCATGATGCATGAAGGAAAAGTAATCTACGATGTATCAGGAGAGGAAAAGAAAAATCTGAAAGTGGCAGATCTTCTGAAAAAATTTGAAGAAGTCAGCGGTGGAGAATTTGCAAATGACCGCATGATGTTAGCAAAATAGTAGTATGAAAAATATATAAGGGAAATGAAAAACACAGGGGATAGAAATTCTACCTCCTGTGTTTTCCCTTTTTAATCCATCTTTACTTTGTGGAAGCTTATCGCAAAGTAAATAATTTCTACAATTGATGTCAATTCCCATGAGAAGAAATACAATAAATACAAAGATGGTATTGTGTGGAAATGGGCAAATATTGTATAGATCCAGACAACACGGAACACGCAGGAACCGATGATTACAAGTATAGTCGGAACGATTGTTTTGCCGATTCCGCGGGATGCGGCAATAGAGCCATCCATAAATGCACTGATGCAGTATGCAAACCACATGATCTTAATTCGCTGAAGTCCAGCACTTATTACATCTGGATTTGTAGCGAATAAGGATAAAAATTGTCTTCCAAACAGGAGTAGTAAAATACCGAATATGGCACCGGCAGCAAATGCATAAAAGACGCTGATGAAATAACTTTGCAGCATACGTTTTTTATTCTTCGCTCCATAATTCTGACTGATAAAGCTTGAACCGGCAATGTAAAACGCGTACATAAGGTTAAAAACCAGGGTATCAGCGTTGATCGCAGCAGAGTTTCCGGATACAGTAACGGCATCAAAAGAGTTTAGACCGGTCTGTACGAACAGATTTGCCAGTGCAAAAATTGCATTTTGAATACCGGCAGGAATACCGAGCATTAATACGGCAAGGCTTGCCTGCTTATGAAAACGAAGCTTAGAAGGATATAATTTACATTCGTCATTGCGTCGTAATAAATTAATGATGATCAATGCGGCAGAAACATACTGTGCGATTGCACTTGCAAGTGCAACTCCCTCTGCTGCCATGTGGAAATAAATAACAAAAATAAGGTTTAAAATAACATTCAATACCCCGGCGATAGAGAGGTAAAACAATGGCTTAGTTGTATCTCCGCGGGCACTTAATACACCATTACCAAAGTTATAAATTGCCATGGCAGGCATACCAAGTGAATAAATTTTCATATATAATACAGCACCATCTATCAATTCATCCTTTGTGTTCAACAGATGAAGAATATTTTCCGAAAAGAGAATACAGATGGTACAGATGATCAGCCCGACCGCCAGACATACAAGTAAAGAAGTATGAATGGTTTTGGTAATGTTATCTTGATTTCCTGCTCCAAGTTCATGAGCTGTTCGTACATTTACACCAGCGCCCATGCCAATCAGAAAACCGGTAAACAGTGTGACTAAAAGAGTAGTAGAACCAACCGAACCAAGAGCCTGATAGCTGGAAAACCGGCCAACGATTGCTACATCACTTAAATTAAATAAAACCTCCAATATCTGAGAAAACATCAGCGGAAGACTGAATAAAAAAATGTTCTTCCATAAAGACCCGCTGGTCATCTCAATTGTGTGGGAAAACCCCCTTTTTTTCTTCTCCATAATTATGTCCCCCATCAATATAGAAATAATCCGGAATCTGTGAACCGGATCAAAGAAAAATTCTCAAAATAAAAGCAATAGACCTCTTCGGTATTGCTAAATTTTATCGTAAATGTTTTACTAATATTTGTCAACTGTTATAAGGAAATCTCTGAAAGGTTATTTTTCTACTTATAAATAAGTAGAAAAGCAACTGATTACAGATTTTGTATCTTGAAAAAAGCCTGTAATAATCGTATACTATGAAAAGGCTTTGATAGAGCCTAGTATGAGAGAAATGTAGAGGAGGATATACAAATGAAAAGTAACAGCAGTATCAAAACAGTTGTAGCGGTAGGTATCGGTGCAGCACTATTCTTTGTACTTGGACGTTTCGTAGCAATTCCAAGTCCTGTGCCGAATACTAATATCAGTCTTCAGTATGCAGTACTTGCGCTTTTAGCTGCAATGTACGGACCGGTTGCCGGTGGACTGATCGGATTCATCGGTCACACATTGATCGACCTGTCATGGGGAGGAAGCCCATGGTGGAGCTGGGTTATCACATCAGCATTTGTAGGTGTAGTGATTGGAATCTTTGCTAAGAAATTAAAAGTAGAAGATGGAGATTTCGGAAAAGGTAAGATGACTATTTTCGTTCTGGCTAATGTAATTGCACATGTAGTTGGATGGGTAGTTGTAGCACCTGTACTTGATATCTTGATCTATGCAGAACCGGCAAACAAAGTATTTGCTCAGGGTGTATTTGCAGCAATCTCTAATACAATTACAGGTGTAATTGTCGGAGGACTTTTGATTTTGGCTTATACAAAGACAATCGCAAAGAAAGGATCTTTGGATCAGGAATAAGATTTTTTTGAAAAAAAGACTTACAGCTGTCATTTCTTGTGGTAGAATAACTATCATATGAAATGACAGCTATATTTAGTTCATAGGAAAGAGGATCATGAATGATAAACGAGAATTCTCCGATTATTTCTTTTAAGAATTATTCTTTTCAGTATCGTGCACAGAAAAAACCGACACTGAAAAGAATTAATCTAGATATATATCCCGGTGAGCGTGTGTTGATCGCAGGACCTTCCGGGTGTGGAAAAAGTACATTGGCCGGATGTATTAACGGGTTAAATCCATATTCGAATCCAGGAGAATGTGAGGGCTCACTGGAGGTGAATGGAGTGGATGCCACAAAGAGCAGTATCTTTGAATTATCTGCCCATGTTGGAACTGTGCTGCAGGACCCGGATGGTCAGTTTATCGGTTTGACAGTTGGCGAAGATATCGCATTTGCATTGGAAAACAGTTGTACACCGCAGGATGAGATGCATTCCATTACAAAACATGTGGCAGAACTGGTAGGGATTGAGCATCATTTGGATTATGCTCCGCATGAATTGTCCGGCGGACAAAAGCAACGAGTAAGTCTGGCCGGAGTTATGGTGGATCAGGTGAAGATTTTGCTGTTTGATGAGCCGCTTGCAAGTCTTGATCCGGCGACAGGAAAGCAGACCATCGAATTGATTGATGAAATCCAGCAGAAAACAGATACAACAGTATTGATTATCGAACATCGTCTAGAAGATGTGCTCTGGCGAGATGTAGACCGCATTATATTAATGAATGACGGACAGATTCTGGCAGATTTATCTCCGGATGAATTACTTGCGTCTAATTTACTGATCGAGAATGGGATTCGTGAGCCGTTGTATGTTACTGCTATGCGTTATGCAGGAATTGAAATAACCGCACAGAAGAAAGCATCTCACGTAGATTCGGTAGTATTAGATGAGGAAGATACAAAAAAACTCAATCAATGGTTTGAGTCACATCCGGTATTAAAAAATAATGATAAAAAAGAAGCATTGTTGGAAGTGAAGAATTTGGAGTTTGGATATGTGAAAGGGCAGAAGATATTAAGTGATGTCAGTCTATCCATTTCCAAAGGAGAGATGGTAAGTATTGTTGGGAAGAATGGTGCCGGAAAATCAACATTTTCAAAATTGATATGTGGTTTTGAAACACCGGATTCTGGTGAGATTCTGTTTAAAGGAAAGGACTTGTTGCAAGAGAACATCCGACATCGTGCAAAATATATCGGGTATGTAATGCAGAACCCAAATCAGATGATATCGAAGACGATGATCTTTGAGGAAGTGGCGTTGAGCTTACAGAATCAAGGATTGAGTCAGAAAGAAATCAAAGAAAAAGTCGAAGCAACCTTGAAAATATGTGGGCTGTATCCATTCCGTAACTGGCCGGTTTCCGCACTTAGCTTTGGACAGAAGAAACGTGTGACAATCGCAAGTGTGCTGGTACAAGATCCGGAACTTATTATTTTAGATGAACCGACAGCAGGACAGGATTTCCGTCATTATACAGAAATTATGGAGTTCTTAAGAAAGCTAAACGAGCAGGGTGTAACGATCATTATGATCACACATGATATGCATCTGATGCTGGAATATACGCCAAGGGCAGTGGTATTTGCAGATGGTAAGATGATCGCAGACCGCAGTGCGGCAGAAGTGCTGTGTGACCCGGAGCTGATAGGTCATGCAGCTTTAAAGGAGACGAGCTTATTTACATTGGCTAACCGATGCGGTATTGTACCGCCGGAAGAATTTGTAGAATGCTTTATAGAAGAAGACCGGGAGGTAAGAAAACATGGCTGCTAAAACTGTATTAAATTATCTGCCGAGAAAAAGTGTCATACATCGGTTGACCGGAACAACAAAGCTTGCATTCTTCTTAATGTTTACATTTGCAAGTATGATTACATATAATACGTGGGTATTGTTAGGATTATTTGCAGTGAGTATTGTGGCATTTCGATTGAGTAAGATCAAGCTGAAAGAAGTGCGGTTTATGATGGTATTTATGTTGATATTCCTGCTTTTGAACAATTTGTTTATATTTTTGTTTGATCCAAATCAGGGTACAACATTATATGGCACACGACATGTATTATGTCATTTGTTCTGGAGATACGATCTGACAGCAGAGCAATTGTTTTACATGTTGAATATTTCTTTGAAATATTTCGTGGCATTACCGGTTGCAATATTATTTATCTCTGCAACAAATCCAAGTGAATTTGCGGCAAGTCTTAACAGCATCGGGGTTTCCTACAAGGTGGGTTATTCAGTTGCGATAGCATTGCGTTATATTCCGGATATTCAGAGAGATTATCACAGTATCAGTCAGGCACAGCAGGCAAGAGGTGTAGAGCTTGGAAAGAATGAGCGCTTTTTTGCAAGATTAAAAAATTCAGTAAGCATTTTATTACCGTTGATTCTGACAAGCCTGAATCGAATCGATACAATTTCTAATGCGATGGAATTGCGCGGATTTGGAAAGAACCCCAAACGAACCTGGTATATGAAACGTCTATTTGCAAAGGCAGATTTTGCAGTGATAGGATTTGGGGTTATGCTTTTGGTTATAAGCCTGAGTGTGACGATAAAGTGGGGAAGATTTTATAATCCATTTATTGCTGCCTGACAAATAGATTGGTTTGCAAGGAAGAGAAGACAAGAAAGATAGGATAGTAAGAGAACGATGAATTGGAAGGAATTTGAACAGAGATTCCCGATACAATTGAATACTCAGCAAAAAGAAGCGGTACAGAGCGTGGATGGTCCTGTACTGCTTCTTGCTGTACCGGGGTCCGGGAAGACTACCGTGCTGGTGACCTGATTGGGATATATGGTGTATTGTAAGGGGATTGATCCAAGTAAGATATTAACAGTTACTTATACGGTTGCGGCAACAAAGGATATGGCGAAGCGTTTTGCAGGTTATTTTGGAAATGATATGGCAGAGTGCTTAGAGTTTCGGACGATCAATGGGATATGTGCGAAAATCATTCAATATTATGGAAAAATGGTTGGCAGGACAGCGTTTGAATTGGTCCGGGATGAAAAGATGACAGCAGGAATGTTGTCTAAAATTTATCAGCAGGTTCAACATGAATTTGCGACAGAGAGTGATTTGAAAAATGTCCGTACGCTTATTACATATATTAAAAACATGATGTTGAGTGAAGAAGATATTCTTAAGTTAGATGAAAAAGAAGATATAAAAATTTCGATTATTTATAAGGAATACTGCAGGCAGCTTCGGGAACATCATTTGATGGATTATGATGACCAGATGGTATACGCATATACAATGCTTCGTAAATTCCCTCAATTACTGGAACATTTTCAAAATTTATATCCTTATATTTGTGTGGATGAAGCACAAGATACATCGAAAATCCAGCATGCGATTATTGCGTTGCTTGCTTCTAAAACGGAAAATTTGTTTATGGTCGGAGATGAGGATCAAAGTATTTATGGATTTCGTGCGGCATATCCGGAAGCATTGTTGTCATTTGAAAAGAATCACGCGAATGCAAGGGTGCTGTTGATGGAAGATAACTTCCGCTCGAATGCAAGTATTGTTGAGGCAGCAGACCAGTTTATCCAGAAAAATACATTGCGTCATGAAAAGCATATGCGGGCAACAAAGGAAAGAATGGAAGAAATTAAAGAGATTTCTCTAAAAAGCAGGAAAGCCCAGTACAGTTATCTTATGAAAGTTGCGGATGGCTGTACAACGCAAACAGCAGTGTTGTATCGGGATAATGAATGTATTTTACCGTTGGTTGATCTGTTGGAGCGAAATAACATTCCATATCAGATGAGAAATGCAGAACTGACATTTTTTTCGCATAGAACAGTTTTAGATGTTGTGAACATTATTAAATTAGCGTTGAATCCGAAAGATACGGAAGCATTTTTGAAGGTATATTATAAGATCGGTACATATCTTCGCAAGCAGGAGGCTATGAGGATAGCGGAAATTAGTGAGGAAAAGGATTTGCCGGTGCTTGATGTAGCGGCAGATTATCAAGGCTTGAGCGGACATGTTATAGGATGCGTCAAATCAGTGCGGACGCATTTGCAAAATATGTTACAGGAAAGAGGAGATAAAGCGGTCAATCGAATTTCAAAATATATGGGATATCGTGAATATTTGAATCGAATCGGGGTAAGCGACAGCAAACTGGAAATTTTACGGATGCTGGGAGCCGGGGAAGAATCGCCCGAGCGGCTTGTAAAACGTCTGGAAGAATTAAAATCTATTATTTCGGAAAAACAATTGGATGCACAGTGTCCATTTATTCTTTCTACGATTCATGCAAGCAAAGGGTTAGAATATGAGCATGTGTATCTGATTGATGCGGTGGATGGAATTTTGCCGGAGCAGGCTTTGCAAAATCCGAAGCGGGCTTCGAAGGAAGAATTGCAGACTTACGAGGAAGAACGCCGCTTATTTTATGTCGGTGTTACAAGGGCAAAACAACAACTGACACTGTTTACAACAAACAGGGAAAGTTCATTTTGCAGGGAAATATTAGGGAAAACATTTATTCAAAAGAATAGCACGAAAGTAGTTTCCGCTAATAAAATATTTTCTCAGGCAAATCCATATGCACAGAATACAAAATCAAGGATGAAGCCAACGACGGCTGAAGAATATAAGAAGTTTAAAGAACAGCTTGGAGCAGGTGTACTCGTGAAACATAAAAAGTTTGGTGATGGGGTTGTCGTCTCAATGGATGAAGAGCGCGTACAGATTTTGTTTGGGGAAAAGCTGAGAAATCTGGATATGCGTATGTTAATACAAGACTAACTATTAAAAGAAGTCAAGTATAATGTTGAAATTTTTGAAAAAAGTGGCAATGACTTTTCATTGCAATCAGAACCTTGAAAATTGCATGACAAATAGAGCATCAATAAAGGTGCTCTGAAAAAGAAGATATGAATTAGAAAAAGAAGAGCTTACGATGCGTATAATTGACCCGTCTTTTGTAAATGGAAAATGACACGCACAAGTTTCTTTGTAGCATGAGACATAGCAACATTGTAATGCTTACCTTCTGATATTTTTTTTGAAAGATAAGCATTAAATAAAGGATCCCAGTGACAGACATACTTTGTCGCATTATATAGGGCATATCGCAAATACCTGGAGCCTCTTTTTTCCATTCTAGAATGAGAATTATTAAGTTGTCCGGATTGATATGTTGATGGGGATAATCCAGCATATGCTAAGATTTTATCAGGTGACTCAAATCTATCGAAGTCACCTATTTCAGCAAGAATCATAGCTCCCATACGATAACTAATTCCAGGAATACTTAGGATAGGTGGATTGAGCTTGTCCATTATCGTCTGAATTACACTCTCGATTTCAGCGATTTCTGAATTAAGTTCCTGAATAAGTCGTATGGTATGCATTAGCTCTAAAGCCTTAGCAGGCATATTTGAACCGATTGAGCTCCTTGCAGTGTTTCTGAAGAGAATTGCTGTTTTTTTATCATAGCGGCCTTTTGAAGCTGTTTTCAAGAGGTTTGTGAGACGAGTTAAATGAGCCGAAGCAATATGCGTAGCACTAGGAAATTCAGATAATAATGCATATACGGAAGCCATATGTAGTGTTGGAACTAGATTTTCTAATTCCGGGAAAAGAATACAAACGAGTCTAGAAATAGAAACCTTTAGAGCAGATCGTTCCTTAACTTTATCAAAACGGTAACGAGTTAATGACTTTAATTCTTCGTTGTGATAAGATGTGTCTGAGTAGGACTTTAAGTTCACATCAGACATTAGCATGGAAGCAATCGTGCGGGCATCTACTTTATCCGTTTTCGTCTGTCTAAGGCTTTGACTTTTTCTGAATAGATTTGTATGTAGCGGATTGATAACATAGGTGGTCAGACCTTTATCAATGAGATATCCAAGAAGATTGTAATTGTAATGTCCGGTGGCTTCTAGTCCTACTTTTACTTGAGATGGATCGTTAGTAGTTGATTCAATTTTGTGATATAGGTCATCAAAGCCTTCTAAGTTGTTTGGAATGGTGAATGGTTTAAAAAGAATCTCACCATCCGAGTTTGTGATGAAACAATCATGTTTGTTTTTAGCAACATCAATTCCTATGTAAATCATATAGGACCTCCTTAAAATGTTTTGATACTGTTTTAAGATCCACAGGGCTCCTTGTGATTGTAACCTACTTCTTGATAAACCGTCATGCGGTAACTAACTGATTAACAAATGAACAAAGAGACTGTGGTTGGAGCCTCGTATAAACCATCAGGTGGTAGGAGAAATGAACCAATCCACAGTATCTTAAAATAGCATAGTCTAACCTATGGAAAAGGTAAAGAATGACTATGACAATATAATAGTAGGAGGATTTTTAGAAGTGCATTAGTGAAAATATGCCTTTTTAAATACCTTCTTTTACGATTTAACATACATTTAACATAAATTTGATTTATCTTGCATACGTATTACATACAATTAACTCGCATGAAACAAGAAAATAATATTTGAAATAATGTGAGGAATTGGTATGAATGAGAAGTTACAGATTGTATTTGGGCTTGTAGGTGGTCTTGCAATATTTATCTACGGCATGAATATGATGAGTGAATGTCTGCAAAAAGCGGCAGGCGAGAAGATGAAAAGTATTTTGGCACTGTTGACAAGAAATCCAGTTTTAGGAGTGTTGGCAGGAGCAATCACAACTGCAGTTTTGCAGAGCAGTAGTGCGACAACGGTTATGGCGATTGGCTTTGTAAGTGCAGGATTGATGAGTCTGCCACAGGCAATTTCCATTATTTTCGGTGCGAATATCGGAACGACAATGACGGCACAGATTATTGCATTTAAAATTACAGATTATATTTACATTATCATATTTATCGGTTTTATCATTTCTTTTGTGGCGAAGTCAGAGAAGGTAAAAAGTATCGGACAGACGATATTTGCCTTCGGTCTGTTGTTCCTTGGAATTGAAACGATGGGAGATGTTATGAAGCCACTGGCATCTAGCCCGGTATTTACAGATTTGATCGCGAAAGTATCAAATATGCCGGTACTTGGAGTTGCGGTCGGTACATTGATGACTCTGGTAGTACAGAGCAGTAGTGCAACAATCGCAGTATTACAGAACTTTGCAGCTCAGGCCGGACCGGATGGTGTGACAAGTATATTAGGATTGACAGGAGCAATCCCGATTCTTCTTGGAGATAATATCGGAACAACGATCACGGCACTTTTAGCCAGCATCGGACAGAATAAGGATGCGAAACGTACAGCTGTAGCACACTGTATTTTTAATATATCAGGATGTCTGCTGTTTATCTGGTTTATTAAACCATTTGCAGCACTGATTCAGTATATTTCACCGAAAGGACCGGAAATCGAAGTGATTTCCCGACAGATTGCAAATTCACATACAGTATTTAATATTACAATGACTTTGATCTGGGTATGTCTGATTAATGTAATGGTAAAGATTGTTATGACTTTAATCCCGGATGGAAAGGCAGTTGCAGTAGATCCGGCAAAGCCATTGTATTTGGATGAAAAGATGACAAATCAGCCAACAGCAGCACTTCAGCTTGTGGCAAAAGAGATTTTACATATCAGCGATATAGTGAAGAATGCGGTAAGTAATACGATTGAAATAGTTAAAACAGAAGATATCAGTCAATTGGAAGGCTTGCTTGAGAAGGGGAAAAATATCAAAGCATTGACGGAAAAAACAACCGAATATCTGGCACTTTTATTCTCTTCCGGAACAATGACAGAGCAGCAGGCAGCTCAGACGGCGAGCTTAATGTATATTTTAAGTGATGTGGAACGTATGGGAAGCTTAAGTGTGGAAATTGCAAAATGTATCCAGGAGAAGGAACAAAATAATTATAAATATACGCCGGAAGCAATGGATGAATTACAGAAGAGTCTAAGAACACTGGAAAAAATGTTTATTGATTCAATGAAGGCATTGCAGGGAGATAAATCGGTTCAGATAGATAAAATGCTTAAGCGAAAAGATAAGATCATGGATTTGGATATTAAGATGAGAAAGGCGCATCTGCAACGTGTAAATAAAGGAAAATGTAAAGCAAGTCTGACAGCGCCATTCACAAATATTCTTCATCTGATCGACCGTATGGGAAACAGCTGCTTAAATCTTGCGGATGTAGCAGCAAATGAAATCAGCCTGAGTTATTTTATGACAGTGAATTAGAAGACAACATTTTTAAAATGTTGCCTGAAATCTAAATTCACCATTTTGGGCAAAGAAACCATAGATACCTGAATATTTATTTACGACAGAAATCATGCTTTGTATACCGAATCCATGTCCGACTTTGTGTGAAACAGGAATATCATTTTCACAGTATTTTTGGATTGCACCAGACTGCAATGTTGTACAGATTTCGTTAATGTAAGAGAGGGCTTCTTCAGTTTTTTGTTCTTGAATACAGTTTTGAATAAAGTTCATATGGTGTTTTAAATCATGACGATAGATTGCGGCCTGCTTTTTGGAATCAGAAAGCTGCGCAATCTCTTTTTTTGCCTGTATAGAAACGGTAGTGAGAAGTAAATTGTCACGCTCGGTACGGCTTCGCTGGCTTGCGTATTCAATCGTGAGCATCGAGAGAATAAAATATTTTTTTCTGTGTTGAAGCAGAGCTGTTTTCAAACAAAGAAAACAATGTTATAATGCAGTGATGATAAAAATTATCAAATTGTTTATGGGGAAGCAATTTGTAACAAAAGCGGAGGAAAGAAAAAATGAACAAAAAATTTCCACATTTATTTGAGCCAATCAAAATTGGAAAAACAACTGTAAAGAACAGAATTTTTATGCCACCAATCTCTACTAACATGGCAGACAAAGGATATGTGACAGATGCATTAGTAGAGCATTACTCAGCAAGAGCAAAGGGTGGGGTCGGACTTATTGTTACAGAAGTTACGACAGTAGAACCTGTATATACTTATTTGCCGGGAGATATGTCTATTTATGATGATTCTTATATTCCTGGCTGGAAGAAGTTGGTAGATGCTGTGCATCAGTATGATACAAAAATTTTGGCACAGTTATTCCACCCGGCTTATATGGCATTTCCAATTCCGGGAACACCACAGCTAATCGCACCATCTAATGTAGGACCATATTACGCAAAATCAGCACCGAGAGCGGTCACAGTAGAAGAGCTGCATGTATTGGTTCAGCAGTTTGGAGAGGCTGCACGTCGCTTCCAGATTGCAGGTGGAGACGGAGTTGAGATTCAGTGTGCACATGCACATGGTCTGCTTGGAGGTTTCCTTACTCCACTTTATAATAAGAGAACAGATGAGTACGGCGGAGATATTAATGGTCGTCTTAGACTGACACTGGAAGTAATTGCCAAGATTCGTGAACTTTGCGGCGATGATTTTATCATTGATGTCCGTATTTCGGGTGATGAGTATAGTGATGGCGGATTGACACTCAATGACATGATTTATGTCTCAAAACAGCTTGAAAAGACAGGTGTTGATTTCATCCATGTTTCCGGAGGAAACACGATCAAAAGAGGAAGTTCTATGCCGGCACCTGGTACATCACCTGCACCTCATGCGCATGCAAGTGAAGAAATCAGAAAACATGTGAATATTCCGGTATCTACAGTTGCAAGAATTAATGAGCCTTGGGTAGCTGAAGAATTGATTGCAAATGGAAAAACAGATATTTGTATGATTGGCCGTCCAAACTTATGTGACAGTGAATTTGCAAATAAAGCGGCTGCAGGAAAGACGGATGATATTCGTCCATGTATTGGATGTGGCCGATGTCTGACGGGAATTATGTTTGGTAATCCGATTAGCTGTACAGTGAATCCATCGGTTGAATCTGAAGAAATCGAAGAAGCTAAAGATAAGAAAAAAATTCTTGTGATCGGTGGAGGACCGGCAGGAATGGAAGCAGCGTATGTTGCGAAGAAACGTGGACATGAAGTTGTTCTCTGTGAAAAGAGTGGAGAGCTGGGAGGACTTCTCAGACTTGCAGCCGTTCCAATTGCAAAGCAGGAACTTTGTAAAGTAATCAAATTCATGACACGTCGTCTGAAGAATGAAGGAATTGAAGTTCGTATGAATTGTGAAGTGACTCCAGAAATGCTTGCCGGAGAATTTAAGGATTATGAGGTTGTCTGTTCAACAGGAGCAGTTCCTAAGGAAATCCCTCCTTTTAAGGTCTTTAAGCAGACAATGACAGCAGATGATGTACTTGCCGGAAGAAAATATCCAGGAAGAAAAATCGTTGTTCTTGGCGGCGGATCTGTAGGATGTGAAACAGCAGATTACCTTGCACCATTGATTGATGATATGTTCCCTGCAAACCGTGACATTACAATTATCGAGATGACACCATCGCTGATGCCGGGAGAAGGCGGAGCAGCGAAGAGTCAGCTGACAATGAGACTCAAGAGAAAAGGTGTAAAGATTGAATTAAACAGTCAGGTAACAAAGGTTGATGAGACTACAATCACTTATGAGAAGGATGGAAAAGAATACCATATTACAGATGCTGATACGCTGATCTTTGCAGTCGGATATGCACCGAACAAGGTAGAGAATACCGAAGAAAGAGTTCATTTTATCGGAGACTGTGATAAAGTCGGAACTTTGAAAGATGCAATTGCTGCAGGACATAAACTGGCAGAAGAACTGTAATCGAAAAAAGGATGTGTCAGCAAATGCTGACAAGAATCCTAAGTGTGTTAATTTGAAAGAGATTAAGAAATAAAGAATGGAGAGAATATAGATGGGAAAGAAATTATTAGAACCAATTAAAGTTGGAAATCTTACTTTAAAAAACAGAATCATGTTTCCACCGCTTACAACAGGATATGAAGAAAGAGACGGATCTATTGGGGAGAGAAGCTTAAACTTTTATGAAAGACTTGCGAAAGGTGGAGCAGCGTATGTTGTTATCGGAGATGTAGCTCCTGTAAGAACAGCTTCACCGACACCGAAGCTTTATGATGACAGTCAGATTCCGGTATATAAAAATCTGGCAGACACATTACATAAGTATGATTGTAAGCTTGCACTTCAGCTATTCCATCCGGAGTATGATGTACCGGGAGTAGGACGCATGATCATGGAAGCAGGTATCGCAAGACAGGCTGCGGCAAAAGCACAGGCTGAGGGAAATGCAGAAGAAGCAAAGAAACAGATGGAAGAATGCGACAGACTTACAAAAGGCGCTTATGCAAAACTTCATCATGATATGCAGCATTTTGTAACAGAGGCAACTGTTGAACAGTTAGAAGATATTAAAAACAGCATCGCTGCATGTGCAGAAAAGGCACAGAAAGCCGGAATCGATGCGATTGAAGTACATGGAGACCGTCTCCTTGGTTCTCTTTGCTCTAAGATTCTGAACCATAGAGAAGATCAGTATGGAGGAAGCCTTGAGAATCGTACAAGATACGCACTTGAAGTAGTAGCAGCAATCAAAGAAGCAGCACCGGATCTTATGATTGAGTACAAGTTGCCAATTATTACAGTAAATCCTGACGGAACACTTCGTGGAAAAGGAGGACTTGAGGCAGAAGAAGGAATCCAGTTTGCTAAGATGCTTGATGAAGCAGGAATTGATATGATCCAGGTTGCGCAGGCAAACCATACAGGAAACATGGGAGATACAATCCCGCCGATGGGAGATGTTCCATATAACTGGACACTTCCGGTTGCCAGAGAAGTGAAAAAACTGGTATCTGTTCCGGTTGCAACAGTTGGCCGTGTTGTCAGCTTAGAAGCAGGAGAAAAAATCCTTGAAGACGGAGATGCTGATATCGTAGCTTATGGACGGTCTATGCTAGCTGATGCGGATATTGCGAATAAAGCAGAATCCGGAGAATGTATTAGAGAATGTCTGAATTGTAATAAAGGCTGTGTGGATGCGATTCAGGGACGCCGTTATATTTCATGTGTATTAAATGCAGAAAATGGAAACGAAGGTACAGTATTTATTAAACCGGCACAGGATAAGAAAAAAGTTGCAGTTGTAGGCGGCGGAATTGCAGGGCTTGAAGCCGCAAGAGTTGCAGCAAAACGCGGACATGACGTTGTTGTTTATGAAAAATCAGAAAAAATTGGCGGACAGATTCATTTGGCAGCAGTTCCACCAAGAAAAAATGAGATTTTAAGAGCAATAGAATATTATGAAAAAATTCTCCCAGAACTTTCTGTGAAAGTAGAATTGAATACAGAGCCGGCATATGAAGAATTGAATCAGTATGACAATGTAATTCTGGCGATAGGTGCACATAATATGGAACTTCCAATGCCTGTAGAAAATAGTAATGTGGTATCTTCGTGGGATGTTTTAAACGGAGAGGCTGTAAGTGGAAATTGTGCCGTTCTCGGTGGGGGACTTGTAGGAACAGAGACCGCAGAATTCTTAGCACAAAAAGGATTGAAAGTCAGTATTATCGAAATGCTGGATCAGATTGCAACTGGAGAATCTGAGACAGTAATGCCGCTGATTATGAAAGATTTTGAAGAGCATGATGTGAAACAATATGTAAATACAAAAGTAAAATCTATTGAAAATAATGTGATTTTTGCAACGAATACAAAAGACGGAGCAGATATAACAATCGAAGCGGATACAATCATCAATGCTCTTGGCTCAAAGAAAAATCTCTTTGATGACAGTAAGCTGACAGTTCCATTTGAATATGTTGGAGACTGTAGTGGT
>OFCH01000056.1_pt1 | contig 49005 bp, 35 predicted proteins | sample 1520771 | NCBI WGS metagenome assembly OFCH01 (sample SAMEA2699034, study PRJEB24076) | metagenome | biome: Human gut stool | place: Spain | collected 2012-10-23 | reverse complement strand
ACGGCAAGAGCGTCTATGCCGTCGTCGATGCTGCGGGCAGGGTTCCGCTGCGCATCGCCGCCGATGCTGTGGACGCGGATTCCGCCGTGACGCTTGGCGGATCCGCAGTCGCCGTGGACGCCGACGGCGACGTGCTGACCGCCGATGTTCCGGCCTCGGAAGTGGCGGGGCCGCAGGTCGTGCACTTCGTCCGTCGCTGACGGATTGCGCTGAAGGTGCCGTATTCGATATACAGCTATATTATCGGATGCGGCACCTTGTCATATGCGCGCGTACAGGGTAGAAAATGGGCATCGTTCCTCCTTGGAAAGGTATCGAGGATTTCCCCTCCCGAAAACATAATTAGACAATATGTCTAATAAAAAATTATCCGTCCGGACGCAAGTTTTCAAGTCGTCGTCGGGCGTGCGATTCCGTTTCCTGGGACATGAAAAAACATTCACGGAGATCCCGGTTCAAACACTTCCTTCCCTGATCGCGGTCCATCATGGAAGCCGTCATGCGCGGCGACCACGGAAGGAAGAATCATGACGGCAAGCAAACCAACGAACGTCCTCGAAGGCAATCTCGCGTCGGAACCGAAATACCGGCAGGCCAATAGCGAGAAACAGGCGCGACTCGGAATACGATCCGCCGAAGAACAATAAAAGAGGTGAAGCCCGTATCTCGCAACCACTGAGATTCGAGGTCGCTTCGGCTGATTCCGGTGGCTTTCTGGGCATTGCATTCGGCTGGACATTCGACATCGCATCCTGCCGGCATTTCGTCGTGGGGCAAAGTGTACAATCGCCACGTTTGCTTTCGCGCCCAGCGTAAATCGCGTCGCCGGCTCCGCGAACGGATTTCCAATCACACAGAATGCCGTGAACAGTCAGCCATGCCTGTTGCGCGGCGAAGAGAAAAGAAGAAGCAGTGGATTATCCTCTCTTTACCAAGCTGGCCGCCGAGTTCTTCGGCACCGCCATTCTGATGATCTTCGGCAACGGCTCCGTGGCCAACGTCGAGCTCAAGAACACCAAGGGCCACCACGCCGGCTGGCTGAACATCGCCATGGGCTATGGCTTCGGCGTCATGTTCCCGGTGCTCATGTTCGGTGGCGTATCCGGCGCTCATATCAACCCGGCCATGACCCTTGCTCAGGCCATCAACGGCCTGTTCCCCTGGAATGAAGTGCTGCCGTACATCGTCGCCCAGCTGCTCGGCGCCCTGCTTGGCCAGCTCATCGTCTACATCACTTACTACCCGCACTACCAGGAGACCGAGGACGCCGAGGCGATTCTGGGCACCTTCTGCACCACTGACGCGGACAACAAGAAGGTCAACTACTTCCTCAACGAGATGTTCGGCACGCTCGTGCTGGTGTTCGGCGCACTGTGCTGCCTGACGCTGCCGTGGGGCAAGGCCGACGACGCCGCATCCTCCATCGTGGTCGGCTTCATTGTGTGGGGCCTCGTGACCTCCATGGGTGGCCCGACCGGCCCTGGCCTGAACCCGGCCCGTGATCTCATGCCGCGACTGCTGCACGCCATCCTGCCGATTCCGAACAAGGGTACGTCCCGCTGGGGCGAAGCCTGGATCCCGGTTGTGGCCCCGATTGTCGGTGCCATTATCGGTGTCTGGCTGTACGTGTTCTTCTTCGCCAGCTGATTCGTTGATTGATTCATGCATGCAAATGGCCTCCGCTCGTTTTGGGCGGAGGCCATTGTCGTTGAATCAGGTAAACGCAGAGACTACTGCTCCAGGAACACCTGCGGGGCCTTCATGAAGTTCGTGGCGCAGTGTTCGCCGCAGAAGTAATAGGGCTTGCCCTCATACTCGCGCGTGATCGCGTCGGCATTCACCGCCACGGTCATGCCGCACACCGGGTCGGTGGCGGTTTCGCCGTCGGTCGGGGTGACGTGGTGCATGTGCATTCCCATATCCATAGTGTTCTCCTTGTTGGTTGGATTATTGGATTGGTCGGATACGTGATTGGTTGGATTCAGCGTGGTGCGATCGTCGATGATGATGGTCGGCTCGTGAGGCGCGTTGGATGTGGTGGAGCCGGTGATGTTGGCGGCGTTGGCTGATTCGGCCGATCCGGCTGATTCGATATCCGCCGTGCTGTTGCCCGAGCCAGCGGTGCTATCGGCAGCACCCACGTTGATATTCGCCCCATGCAGCCTGTTCGCGTTCAGCACCAGGCACACCGAGCTCAACGCCATCGCCAGACCAGCGATCATCGGGCTCAACAGCCAGCCGGTGAACGGGCAGAGTGCGCCGGCGGCCACCGGAATGCCGATGACGTTGTAGCCGAACGCCCACCCCAGATTCTCGCGGATGTTGCGCATCGTGGCGTTGGACAGGTTGATGGTCTTGATGACGCCGCGCAAGTCGCCGCTCATCAAGGTCACGTCCGCCGACTGCATCGCCACGTCCGTGCCGGTGCCGATGGCGATGCCGAGATCCGCCTGGGCCAGCGCGGGGGCGTCGTTGATGCCGTCGCCCACCATCGCAATCAGAGTGCGGGATTGCGCGGCCGTGCGGGAGGCGCCATCCGCGGACTTGGCGGCGGCCTCGTCGCGTTCGCGCTGCAGTTTGGCGATCCAGTAGGCCTTGCCGTCCGGCTTGACCTCGCAGATCACCGTATCGATGCCGACTTCGCGGGCGATGCGCCCGGCTACCTCGGCCTTGTCGCCCGATAGCATCACCGTGCGGATGCCGCGTGCGCGCAACGCCGCGATGGCCTCGCGCGAGCCTTCCTTGACTGTGTCCTGCTCGTAGCTCGGCTTGTCCCAGTCGGCGGCCGCGTCCACCACGCCGCGCGTGATGGTGCCGGTCTTGTCGAACACCACGGTGCCGATGCGACGCGCCTGTTCCAGCGCCTTGGCGCTGGTGACCAGCACGCCGTTGGTGGCGCCCAAGCCCAGTGAGACCGTCACCGACAGCGGCGTGGCCAGTCCCAGCGCGCACGGGCAGGCGATGATCAGCACGCTGACCGCGGTGACCAGCGCATGCGCCAGTTGCGGCACCGGGCCCAGTGACACCCAGATGGCGAACGTCCAGATGGCGATGATCATCACCGCCGGCACGAAATACCGGGCGATCTTATCGGCCAGCTGCTGCACCGGCGCCTTGGTCGCCTGGGCGCGGGCCACCATCGCCGCGATCTGCGAGAGTACCGTGTCCGCGCCGACCTGGGTGGCGCGCATCACGCAGTCGCCCTTGAGCAGCACGGTGGCCCCGGTCACCGGATCGCCGACGGTTTTGGAGACCGGCTTGGATTCGCCGGTGATCATCGATTCGTCGATATGCGCCTCGCCGGCCACGATGATGCCGTCTGTGGGCACGCGCTCGCCGTTCTTGACGACCAGCAGGTCGCCGGTGGCGATGGCGTCGATGTCGGTGTCCGTGAAATACGCCGGATTGCGCCATTCGATGCCGTCCACATTGTCTGCGGAAGTGGCGTTGAGTTTGTGCGCGGTGCGCGGGCGCAGTTTGATGAGCGACTGCACCGCCTTGCCGGTGCCTTCGCGGGCCTTGGTTTCCAGAAGGCGGCCGACCAGCACCAAGGTGATGACCACGCCAACCGATTCGAAATACGGTTCGCGCGAGCCTTCCGGGAACACCCACGGGGCGATGCAGGTCACCAGCGAATACAGGTAGGCGGCCAAAGTGCCCAGTGAGACCAGCGAGTTCATGTCGGGGGAGTGATGCGCCAACGCGGGGAAGCCGACCGTGTGGATCGGACGCCCGCAGTAGAACATCACCGGCGTGATCAGGATGGCCTGCAACCACGGGTTCACCATCCAATGCGGCACCAGCGTGGGATTGGCCATATGCAGCATGGTGACGGCGAATACCGGCAACGTCAGTACCGCGCCCACAATCACCAGCTTCGTCAGCGCCTTGATCTCATTGGCACGTTCAGTCGCCTCTCGTCGATCGGCCTCCGCCGCATCCACGGCGGTAGGTGCCGTATACGAAGCATCAGGATGAGGAAGGGGCGTGTTCTCATCCGAGCCGTCCTCTCCCTCAACCTTCAACATCCCATGCACCATATTCATGCCGCACGCAAACGGATACTCGCCCGGCGGCAACGCCGGCAGTTCCACGTCGGTGGTGGCGTTGCCCGGCAGCATGGCGTCAAGTCCCAGATCAGCAAACACCACATGCGAGGTGCATTCGCCGGTCTCCTGCCGGTCGAAGGCTAGTGTGATCGGCGTACCCGCACGCATGCTCACCACGGCGGGGGAGTACCCGCCCTTGACGGTGATTGTTGCGGATTGGCGTTCGCCGGAAGCGTCCATGGCCCCGGCCGTTGCCTTCTGCGTTCCGAAGAAGAATCGCAGGACCAGCCATGTCAATGCGGCCGCCACTATCAGCGCCGCGACGGTCGAGAAAATGCTGAACTCCATAACTGTTCCTTCCCACTCCTGATGTACTGAACAACAGTGTATACCCTATACCCCTAGAGGGTATATAATGGGGTGTGTTCAGCTGACGGATAAGTATCAGGGGGTTTGCGATGCATGGTTATGACGAAGACAAGGCCAAGGTCATCGCACGATTACGCCGTATCGAAGGGCAGGTGCGCGCCATCACGCAGATGGTGGAGGATGACAAATACTGCATCGATATTCTGACGCAGATTTCGGCGTCGAATTCGGCGCTGAAATCCGTGGCGTTATTGCTGCTGGACGATCATCTCAACCATTGCGTGCGGCAGGCGTCGGTCCAGGGCGGCGAGGTGGCCGATGAAAAACTTGCGGAGGCTTCCGCGGCCATTGCGCGTCTCGTCAAATCGTGACGAGTTCTGCCGCATGATGACGCGCGCTGGCAAATCATGAAAGGCCGTCTGACGCTCGGATACGACACGGCATAATAACGGTTGATGCTCGACTGTGATAAGGCCAAGCGTCCAATGTGGGCTGCTGAGCGTCCGTTTAACGGCTTGAAATCGTCGAGTTCGGTAAAAATTTACCGTCATTCACCATCGATGACATACTGGGTACCATGTTTGAGCAAATAGGAAACGTGATTATCGTCATCGTCGTGCTAGTGGTTGGTGCAGGGCTTGGCCTCTTCGCCGGCTTCGTGCTGGGGCGCCATAAGGGTCAGGAGATGGCTCGAGGCGTCAAAAGCGAGGAGCTGGAGGAGGCCAAGACCTCGCTGGAGAATGCGCGATTCGAGAATGCTGAGCTCAGTGCTCGCAATGCTGCCGCACAGGCTCAGATTGAAGGCGTGAACCAGCAATTGGCTTTCGCCAAGTCACAACTTGCCCAGGCGCAGCAGGCTGAGCAGGTTCGCATTCAGCAGGAACGTGAGCGTGCGGCTGCGGAGGCGGAACGGAAGCGTCAGGCGGATGCTCGGGACGCCGAGGCCAAGCGTGCTGAACAGGAAGCGCGTTTGAAAGAACAGAGCAAGGTGCTCGAGGCGCTTGCGCCAGTGGCCAAAAATCTTGATACCTTGCAGAACAAGGTCACGCAGATCGAAGAGGGCCGCAAGAGGGAAATGGGCGCATTGGGAGCCCAACTCAAGGGGCTCAACGACCAGCAGGCCCGTTTGGACAAGGAGACCAGCTCCCTGTCCGCCGCATTGCGCAATAACAAGGTGCGTGGCGCGTGGGGCGAGGCCCAGCTCAAGAACATTGTCGAATCCGCCGGATTGCTGGAACATGTCGATTTCGATACCCAGGTGGTGGTCACGGATGCCGATGGGCGTACGTTGCGCCCGGATATGATCGTGCATCTGCCGGGAGGCAAGACCATTCCGATTGATGCCAAAGTGCCTTATGCCGATTACCAGCGTGCCTGCGAAATCCCGGACACCGCCAGTCCCGAGGATATTGCCCGCCGCGATGATTTGCTGCGGTCCCATGCCAAGGCGTTGCGCGAGCATGTACGTGCTCTCGGCGAAAAGGCCTATTGGAATGCCTTTGATGTGGCACCCGATTTTGTGGTGGCCTTCATCCCCAATGAGGCACTATTGCAGGCCGCGCTCGAAGCCGATCCCACACTGATGGATGATGCGTTCTCTCGCAAAGTGGCGCTCACCTCGCCGGTCACGCTGTGGGCCGTGCTGAAATCCGTCGCCTATGCCTGGCAGCAGCAGTCGCTCACCGATGACGCCAAGCAGCTGTTCGATCTGTCCCGAGAACTGTACGAACGGTTCTCCACGTTGGGTGATTATGCCATCAAATTGGGCACCCAGATTACTAAGACGGTCAGCGCCTACAACAAGTTCGCGTCCAGCTTGGAACGCCGTGTGTTGCCCACCGCTCGCAAGCTGCAAAAAATCGAACCGACCAAGATCATCGAGGAAGTACCGATCATCGAATCAGATAAAGGCAATGTGAGCGAACTGTCCGCCCCTGAAGTGGTGCCGGCCGATGAGGGTGATACTCATCTGACTGCCTCAGGCGATAGTCTGGAGTCATGACTGAATCTGGATTCCGCCCCACTGGTACCCCGGACCTCGCCGTCGCGAAGAGCCATAATGACTTTGCCATGCTGGAGCCGCGTGAGCAGCTAGCCACCTTGCTGAGGGAGCATGTGGTGGGCCGTCCGTTCTCCGAACTTGCCGCGGTGACTTTCGACCACCATGCCGCCACCGTCATGGGCCATGTGCTGATTGACGCTTTGGAAGATGCGGGCTATTCGGTTGATGACTTCGATGCTGTTGGTGCCTTGACCGCAGCATCTGTGCCCATGGTGTCCGCCATGATCCAGGCCGCCTCCTCTCGTGGCGAGGACCTAGATGGATTCGTGATGGACTTCGTCTACCCGTCCATCAAGGGCCCCTCCATCGAAGGCCGCCGTGTGGTGCTGTTGGATGCTTGGCTGTCCGAAAAGTCGTACGTGCAGACCAGCTCGCTGGTCACCCTGCGCAACGGCAATGAGCTGAGCCTCGACTTTGGCATAGTGGAGCAGTTGGGTGCCAAGGTCGTGGCCATCGCCTCGCTGGTCGGTGGCGGTGCCAAAGACATCAATGTGGTCAACCCCTCCACCGGCGACGAGCAAACGCTCCCCTTCATCCAGGTCTTCGACGAATCCGAACTGCGGTAAATCCACCTTTGACTTCCCTCGCATAAAGTCAGCCGGGCTGAGCAGCGAAGCTGACTAAGAGGAACCGGTGAATAGCGTTATCGAGGAGAAAGATTGCACGCACCCAACCAGATTTCTTTGGCTGCCAAGGCTTCAGGTGAACCGGAATTCCGTGAAATCGGCCTTGGGCCGTGGTCTGAGACCCATCCCGGCGAGCCTCGTCCTGACGATCCGACTTCTCCGAATTATGACGGTCGTTTCGACTCGGTGCTGTTGAACGACGGCGACCGCCGCAACGTATTGGACCGTTACCGCTACTGGACCGTCGCTGCCATTAAGGCCGATCTTGACGCTCGAGGGCGTCACGACTTCGAAGTTGCGGTGGAAAACTGGACCCACGATTTCAACATCGGTTCCATGGTCCGCACCGCCAACGCCTTCCAGGCCAAGCGCGTACACATTGTCGGTCCACATAAGTGGAATCGCAAGGGAGCGTTGATGACCGAACTGTACCAGCACGTCGAACACCACCCCTCCATCGCCGAACTGGTGGAAAGCTGGCATCATCGCATCGCCGGTGAAATCGCCTATGAACGAGCCAAGGCCGGTGCCGCCGCCATCCATGCGCATGATGTGGCTGTGGATGGAAACAACAAGCACCTTCATGAGCTGCTGGCCGAAATCGATGCTTGTGATGCGCGCATCAAGGAGCTTCAAGCCGCCCGCGTCATCGCCCTCGACATTATTCCCGGCGCAGTGCCGATGGAAGCCTATACCTTCCCCAAGCGGTGCCTGCTGCTCTTCGGTGCAGAAGGCCCCGGATTGAGCGACAAGTCTCTCGCATTGGCCGACGATGTGGTCTACATCTCTCAATTCGGTTCCGTGCGCTCCATTAATGCAGGCGCTGCGGCGGCCGTGGCCATGCACGCATGGATTGCCCAACACGCCGTATCAGGCGTGTAGCCATGCGCCGACAATCCCGCCGCATCTGCCCAATATGGGCCACATTAGAGGCATGATCTACGCCACCAAATCCATCGCCGCGGCATTAATTCGCATTTGCCGCCGGCATCGTCGGCATCCTGCTCGCCGCAGGCATCAGCAGCTCCGCGCAGTCCACACTGGCCGAAGCCGTTAAACCGGACTACTGGATTCCCGAATGGTGGCAGTCCGGCCTGATTCTCATCGCCTGGGCTGCCGCCGCATGGATCGGCGGTCTCATCATCACCGGAAAAGCGGATATCAGATATCAAATAACGCGGGTTACTGCTTTGGCAGTTCTGCCGGTTCGGCCATGATCCTGGCAGTTTGTCATGGCTATGGCTTTGGCGGTTCTGCAGTGACCATGGTTCTGGTGACTCTGACCCCATGGATTTGACCACCGTGGTTCACTGCGCTTAACCAGCTCCCATCACTGTTCCAGCATGAGGTATGCCGGCTGCCCGCAGCTTATTGAGTAAAGGATGTTGTTGCATCACCTCCTCATAGGTGAATCGGACAATGGTGTCGACTTTGGCCCGGTACAGTGCCGTCTCCCGTTCTTTCTCCGCCTGAACTGCACCACGAACACCCTTGCGGTCATTCATATCCGGGTTCACATATTTTTCATAGCCATCGAATTCGCCCACGATAAGCCGATTCTCAGGTAGCCGCCAGAGGAAATCCACGCGATACAGAGCACCGGTTTGCGGGTCGGTGATGTTTTGTTGCAGTTCTGGGGCTAATAGGCCGCCTGCGATGATGGTGCCTCGTCCAAGTGACTCGCCACCATTCTCACTCGCCGGATTGGCGTAATGCAGTAGGCGGAATATCGGCGTGCAATCACGTCGCATAGTGCTGCACACATTCAGAATGTCCGTGATGGCGACGCCGTTGCGCAGCGCCGAATCGATAATGGGCAGTGCAAATCGGAAGTCGACGGACAGCCCGCAATCCACCACCGTTCTGGCTTTGCTGGTCACCGGGAGTCCATTGGCATATTCTGGCGTGCTGCTTGACGTGAAGATGCGTTTGACCTTTGCACTGCTGGCGTTGGGGCCTCGTGATGTTGTGGCGAGAGTGATGGTGCCAGCATGAAGATGCCATTGGTGTTCAAAATCGTGGATGGCCGCTGCCGTGACCCCGGCGAACACCCAATCCGGATGTCTGTTATGAAGAGTTCGTGCAATATGTCTGATACGTTCGTCGGGTTGCAGCGAATCCCAGTATTCCGAAGCGGCGTACATGTTGGGGAATACACGTTTGAGTTCGCGCGCCTGCACGCGCCGAGCCAGTGCCGAGCGGTGTGCCTTGGTTGTTCCATAAGCGCACTGTTGCGTTGCTTCAGCCTTCGTGATGAGTATGTCCACTGCTTTGTGATGTTTCATGATTCGACGGTATGCCAATGGTGAACACGGTGTCTATCTGTCTGGGGTTATGTGGTTCTAGCTTCGGTGCCTAGATGTGTGTTTTTGCCTGATTATCAGGCATCTGACCGTATTGGACTGATTATGTGGATTCTTTTGGGTGGGTATGCAAAATGTGGATAACTGGCGAGGTGCGCAGGGCGATTGTCGTTCATATGTTCGATGTAGGTGTGTTTGGGCTCATTGTGAGCTTATTAGGGTGGCCATGCAGATACTTCAGTGGGGCACATTTGCGGTTGGGCCGTGGCGTTGCCTCGCTGCGGGGCGTCTCAGCGGGGCGTTTTATTGGTTGGACCGCGGTTTTGTTTTGCTGGGATGGCTGAGCGGGGCGTTTCATCGGTCAGCTCGCGGTTTTGCTCTGCTGCGAGTCGTCTCAGTAAGGTGAACTTGCGGTCCGGCAACGGTTTTGCCCCGCCGAAGAAGCCAGCAGCGGGGCAAATGCTCGACCGGCTTGAGCTTCTGATTCGCTGAAGGGCTCCAGTAGGCGGGAAAATGAGGCTTCCCGACAACTGCGTGTCACATACGGCTCATATAGTTATGGCCATGCCAACATTTTCACGCGAAGAAATCGTGCATTTGGGCGATCTGGCCCGAATCGCGCTCACCGATGAGGAAATCACCCGTCTGCAGGGCGAACTGAACGTCATCGCAGACTCCATCAACAAGGTCCAGGAAGTCGCCTCCGACGATGTGCCGCCGACCGCCAACCCGGTTCCGCTGGAAGCCTACCTGCGCCCGGACGTCGCCGAAACCCCGCTCACGCAGGAAGAGGCGCTCGCCGGTGGCCCGAAGACCGAGGCCGGCATGTTCGTGGCACCGCGAATCCTGGGAAGCGAGGAGTAATCGATGAGCAACGAAACCGCAACTCTTGTCAAACTGTCTGCTGCCGAGCAGGCCGCTGCCATCAAGAAGGGCGACGTCACCTCCCGTGAGCTCGTCGAAGCCCACCTCAAGGTGATCGAAGCCGCTGAGCCGTCTATCAAGGCCTTCCTGAAGGTTTCCGGCGATGTGGCTCTCGAGCAGGCCGACGCCTTCGACGCCAAGTCCGCCGAAGACAAGGCCGCCCTGCCTGAGCTGGCTGGTGTGCCGATCGCCATCAAGGACATGATCGTCACCAAGGGCATCGAAACCACCGCCGCCTCCAAGATCCTCGAGGGCTGGGTGCCGCCGTACGACGCCACCGTCATCGAAAAGCTCAAGGCCGCCGGCATGCCGATTCTCGGCAAGACCAACCTCGACGAATTCGCCCAAGGCTCCTCCACCGAGCACTCCGCCTACCAGACCACCCACAACCCGTGGGATACCGAGCGCGTGCCCGGCGGTTCCGGTGGCGGCTCCGCCTCCGCAGTCGCCGCATTCGAAGCACCGATCGCCCTCGGCACCGACACCGGTGGCTCGATTCGCCAGCCCGGCGCCCTGACCGGCACCGTGGGCGTCAAACCCACCTACGGCGGCGTCTCCCGTTTCGGAGCCATCGCCATGGCCTCCTCGCTCGACCAGATCGGCCCGGTCTCCCGCACCGTGCTCGACTCCGCACTGCTGCAGGAGATCATCGGTGGCCACGACAAGCGTGACTCCACCTCCATCCCCGAAGGCCCGCGCCCGATGGTCGCCGCCGCCCGCGAAGGCGCCAAGCGCGATCTGAAGGGCATGAAGGTCGGCCTCATCAAGGAACTCGGCGGCGAGGGCTTCCAGCCCGGCGTCGAGGCCCGTTTCGGCGAGGCCGTCGACAAGCTCAAGGACATGGGCGCCGAAGTCGTTGAGGTCTCCTGCCCGCACATCGGATACTCGCTGGGCGCCTACTACATCATCATGCCGTCCGAGGTCAGCTCCAACCTGGCCCGTTACGATGGCATGCGCTACGGTCTGCGCGTCATGCCGCCGGCCGGCGTGCCCCAGACCGCCGCCAACATGATGGCCTACACCCGTGAGGCCGGCTTCGGCGACGAGGTCAAGCGCCGCATCATCCTCGGCACCTACGCCCTGTCCGCCGGCTACTATGACGCCTGGTACGGCTCGGCTCAAAAGGTCCGCACGCTCATCATCGAGGACTTCAAGAAGGCCTTCGAACAGGTCGATGTGCTGATCTCGCCCACCAGCCCGTCCACCGCCTTCAAGTTCGGCGAGAAGATGGACGATCCGCTGGCCATGTACGTCAACGACATCGCCACGATTCCGGCCAACCTCGCCGGCATGCCCGCCATGTCCATCCCGGCCGGCCTGTCCGACGACGGCCTGCCCGTCGGCTTCCAGTTCATCGCCCCGCAGCAGCGCGACGAAGTCATGTACAAGCCGGCTGCGGCCCTCGAAGCAGCGCTGGAGGACGGCTGGAACGGCCCGATCTGGAACGACCTCAAGACCCCATGGCTTGACGGTCTGGGCAAGTGAGCATCGGAAGGAAAGAAACAACATCATGGCTGAAAAACTGATGAAGTACGCCGATGCCACCAAGAAGTACGATGTGGTCTTCGGTCTGGAAACCCACGTGGAGCTGTCCACGAACACCAAGCTGTTCTGCCCGGCCCACATCGAGTTCGGCGGCGAGCCGAACACCGAACTGACTCCGGTGAGCCTCGGCCTGCCGGGCAGTCTGCCGGTGATCAACAAGACCGCGGTCGATTACGCCATCAAACTGGGTCTCGCCCTGCACTGCGAAATCGCCGAGTGGAGCCAGTTCGCCCGCAAGAACTACTTCTACCCGGACATGCCGCGCGACTATCAGATCTCGCAGTACGACAAGCCCACCAACGGCAATGGCTACCTGGACGTCGAGCTGGAAGACGGCACTGTGTTCCGTGTGCCGATCGAGCGCGCCCACATCGAAGACGACGCCGGCAAGAACACCCACGTGGGTGGTGCCGACGGCCGTATCGAAGGCGCCGACCACTCGCTGGTCGACTACAACCGCGCCGGTGTGCCGCTGATCGAGATCGTCACCAAGCCGATCGAGGGTGCGGGCGACCGCGCTCCCGAAATCGCCGGTGCCTATGTGCGCGCCATCCGCGACATCGTGCGTGCGCTGAACATCTCCCACGCTCGTATGGAGCAGGGCAACATGCGCGCCGACGTGAACGTCTCGCTGCGTCCAAGCCCGGATGCCCCCTACGGCACCCGTTCCGAGACCAAGAACGTGAACTCGTTCCGCGGCATCGAGAAGACCATCCAGTACGAGATTCGCCGTCAGGCCGCTCGTCTGGACGACGGCAAGGAGATTCTGCAGGAGACCCGCCACTGGGATGAGGCTACGCAGACCACCGCTGGCGGCCGTCTGAAGTCCGATGCCGACGACTACCGCTACTTCCCGGACCCCGACCTCGTCATGCTCCACATCACCAAGGAGCACATCGAGGAGATGAAGGCCCAGATGCCGGAAATGCCGCGCGAGCGCCGCAACCGCCTCAAGTCCGAGTGGGGCCTGAGTGATCTGCAGATGCGCGACATCCTCAACGCCGACGCCCTCGACCTGATTGAGGAAACCGTCAAGGCCGGTGCCAAGGCGGCCGGTGCGCGCAAGTGGTGGCTGGGCGAGCTTTCCCGCGAAGCCAACGCCAAGGGTGTGTCCCTCGAAGAGCTGCCGATCACCCCGGCCGACGTGGCCGAAGTCGAGAAGCTCATCGCCTCCGGCAAGCTCAACGACAAGCTCGCCAAGCAGACCGTCGAAGGCGTGCTGAAGGGCGAAGGCACCCCGGATGAGGTCGTCAAGAAGCACGACTACAAGATCGTCGAAGACAACGGTGCCATCGAGGCGGCCGTCGACGCGGCGTTCGAGGCGAACCCGGATGTCGTCGAGAAGCTCAAGAGCGGCAACATGAAGCCGATGGGCGTGATCATCGGCGCCGTGATGAAGGCCACACGCGGCCAAGCCGACGCCAAGGCCGTCACCAAGGTCGTCATGGGCAAGATCAAGGGCTGATTAGATTCACTGGCTCCCGCTGGCGGGAGCTGTCGAACGGAGTAAGACTGAGGGTAGTCGCCATGGTCGGATGACCACCCTCAGTCCGCTTCGCGGACAGCTCCCGCCAGTGGGAGCACTTATTTGTAGGGAAATCCTCCAGTTCAAATTCGTTTGACAGCTCCCGCCAGCGGGAGCCTTTATTGATTCTGTAAGAAAGTCGACTCAGAGCATTTCCAGCGTTCACCCAGTCGAGTAAGATATGCTCGGCACTGGACCGTGAGCCGAAACAAGCCGAACCGGGGGATGTATACCGATGACCACAACCAACGAGACGCTGAGCATGGCTACCGAAGTGCAACTGAAGCGCGATCTGCCACAGAGCATCGTCATTCCGCCAATTCGTGGCGAAATGGTGCACCTGCGCCCCGCCACCGCCGAGGACCTGCCTCGTTTGGATGAACTAGATGCCTTCTATGGCGCATCCAAGATCACCGGCAAGGATGCGGTCACCGAACGCGCCATTGTACACACGTGGGTCCGCCGCTCCCAAGCCTGGGAAGCCGGTCAGGCGCCCGCCGAATCCGGCGTGGGCGACCCGGAATCTCGCCGCACCATCGCATGGGCTGTATTGACTGACGCCGACCATGACGATGACGGTCAGCTCGATGCGGCCAGCACCGATAACGTCATCGGCATGATTTTCCTTATCGACATCGACGGCTGGTCCAAGTCCGCCCGCATCCAGATCATCTTGGGCCGTGAATACCGTGGCCGCGGCTACTCCCGTGACGCCATGCCGCGTGTGATGACTTACGGCTTTGCGCCCGAACCGGCCGGCCTGGGCATGCACCGCATCTGGGTGAGCGTGCCGGAAAAGAACAGCCGTTCGATTTCGGTCTACCAGTCGCTCGGATTCGTGCCGTCCGGCACCTCGCGCGACGCGTTGTGGGATGTCGAAAACAACAAATATCAGGACCTTATCGTCATGGACACGTTGGTCGACGAGTACGATCCGATTCGTTCGCTTGACGCTTTTGGCATGCACTTGATTGAGGACAATCCGGGTGTCAAGGAGGCGCTGTCCGCGCGCGAGCATTCCATCGCCATCCAGCAGAACAAGCCGGAACCCGAGCCGGCACAGCGTGGTGAGGCAGCCGCCGTCACGACGAGTGACGTGCAGTCTCAGGCCCAGACGCCGGCGGCCGCACAGCCAGTCGAGCCACAGGCCGGGCACCACGACGATACGCAGAAGAACGCGCGCCACAGTCTCGAAGAGGAAAGCAACTGGCCGTACGATCAGGCAGAACGCAAGCCCTCAAAGGAAGCATGGTGGCGTACGCTGGGCCGCGGCCGCAAACGCGATACGGAAAGTGAGTGAGTAAACAAGCATGAGTGCCGAGGATCTCGACAATTACGAAACCGACGCCGAACTCGCGCTGTATAGGGAATACCGTGACGTCATCAAGCTGTTCACCTATGTGGTGGAGACTGAGCGTCGCTTCTACTTGGCGAATAAGGTCGATTTCAACGTGCGTTCCGCTGGCCAGGACGTGTATTTCGATGTGCAGCTGACTGACGCATGGGTATGGGATGTCTACCGTTCCAGCCGTTTCGTCAAGTCCGTGCGCATCGTGACGTTCAAGGACGTGAACGTCGAAGAAGTCCAGAAAACCGATATCGACATTCCCGACGACATCCACTGATCCGGTGTCGCGCCACGACAGTCGCCTATTCACCGATTATGCGACCACGGTTTGCCGGGACGTCACTTGATACGTGTGTCGTGTTCGATTCATGCTCATACCATACTCATGGCGCGCTCGGGTCACGGGCCCGTCTTTTTTCGTTGATGAGATGAGAGTGAATAATCGATGTCAACACGAGTGATGAAGAGGATAGTCGGTTCCGTCGCATGCCTCGCCGCGTCTGCCATGTTGTTGCCGGGAACAATCCGGCCGGCTCAGGCTATGGAGGCCGACGGCCGGTACTACAGCAGCAAACAGCCGTATGTGGCCCCGAATGACGCGACCGCGTCGTCCTATAGCAAGGCTCCGAAAGGATACGGACCGATTTATACCGAAAGCATGGCCCGTCACGGATCACGTGGCCTGTCCAGCTACAAGTACGATGCGTTGCTGATGAGGATGGCCGAGACCGCCGCTCGGGATGGCGGGTTCAAGTCGGAGGCCATCAAAGCCGAGTTCGTGAAAAACCTGAGCGGCATCACCGCGGCCAATGTCGAGAACGGCTATGGCATGCTGACCGGTCAGGGCGCACAGCAGCATTACGGTATCGGAGAACGTGCGTACCAGCGTAATCGGTCGCTGTTCGATCAGGCCGCAGCGGATGGCGGGACGATTGCCTACCAGTCCTCCGGCGAAGCGCGCGCCACTGAGTCCGGCGAGAACTTCGAGAAAGGTTTCAACGAGGCTTCGGGAGGCAGGCTCATCGGCAATGTCAGCGCGCCGACGAATCCCGCCGATTCCGGCAATGGCAAGGATTTCCAGAAGAATCCCGACACCCTGTACTTCCACAAGGTGCAGAATCCCGATGGCACAAGCAAGGTGCCGGGTACCAAGGCATACGACATCGCGAACAACTACCAGAATTTCGTTGCCAATGATGCGACCATCGCCGGTGCTGAGAAGACCATAGGTGACAACGTCGACGTCAAACGGGCCTCACATGACCTGTTGTCCCAGATTTTCACCGAAGAATTCCTCGCCAAACTCGAGAATGGCGAATATAAGTGGTACAACACCACGGACGGCACCAAGAAAGGCGGCAAGAACTGCGCGCCAGGTGCCGATGCGTCCAAAGATCCCGACGCATGCGGCGAAGTCTCCAAGAAGATCAAGAGTGAGTATGACGCCGCGATGGATTTGTACAACCTGTACATCATCGCCGCCGACATGCACAATGAGAACACCGGTGACCACACCTTCGCCTTCGACCAGTATTTCCAGGGAGCATATGCGGATGATGCCAGAATGTTCGCATGGGCGCTTGATGCCGAGGACTTTTATGAGAAGGGGCCGAGCTACGCCGGTCAGAACGAGACCTATTCCATCGCGCAGCCTCTGTTGGATGATTTCCTCAATACCATTGATGCGCGGGTGAACGGAGGATCCACTGTGGCGACGTTCCGGTTCGCCCATGCGGAAACCATGATGCCGTTTGCCGCATTGCTGGGATTGCCGGGCTCCACGCAGCAGGCACCGGCCTCCACCACGGACGTGTACACTTACGGCAACAATGAGTGGCGTGGCGAATCGGTGACGCCGATGGCCGCGAATGTGCAATGGGATGTGTACGCCAGGAAGGGTGAGGACCCCGCCACCGGACAACGGTACACGCCCATCGTGCGCATGTTGTACAACGAGAACGAGGTTCCGTTCCGTTCCGAATGCACGCCGGTCGCCGATGGTTCGACATGGTACAAGCTGACCGAACTGAAAAGCTGCCTGGCCGCCGATCATAAGACGCTCGGTCAGGATGCCCGCATCGCGGAACAGGCCGATGCGACCCCGTCGCCGCAGCCATCCGGCAAGCCCGCGACTGATTCCGATGCGGCGACGCATGCCGCCGGCAAGGGAACCGCTGCCGGTCAGGCATCATCCACCACGAATGCCCGTCCGACGTCACTGGCACGTACCGGAAGTTCGGTCACGGTGTTTGTCGTGCTGACGGTCGGATTGATGCTGATCGGCGTCTCGCTGAATGTGTGGCGTATGCGTCGCTGATGCCGACTGTCCGCTCATAATCATCCGGCGCCGTCTTCCACATGAAGTGAAGGACGGCGCCGCCTATTCGGCGCGAATGAAAGCCGCATGTAGGGCACGGGTCGAACCTTCGCGCGACAAAGCCGCACGCCGGGACCATGCACGATTGCAAGCATCGTCTTCCCTACCTTCGGGTAGACTGCTTGAGATCTTGTTTTATAAGGAGACCTCAAAGTGACGCAAAAGCAATCCGTGGTGATTATCGGCGGCGGTCCGGCTGGACTGACCGCCGCATGGGAACTCGTCAAGGACGGCGGCGCGGAAAACTATGACGTGACCGTGCTGGAAGCGACCCGCGAATTCGGCGGTATCTCGCGCACCGTGAAGCACAACGGCAACCGCATGGATATCGGCGGCCACCGTTTCTTCTCCAAAGACGAACGCATCATGGATTGGTGGAAGACCGTTCTGCCGTTGCAGGGCGCACCCTCCTATGATGACAAGAAGCTCGGCCGCGACCACGACATGGAGCCGGGAGGCCCCGATCCGGAGACGGAGGACAAGGTGATGCTCAAGCGCCACCGCGTGTCCCGTATCTTCTGGAACCGCCACTTCTTCGATTACCCGATTTCGCTGAGCCCCAACACGTTGAAGGCCATGGGCTTCAAGCTCACCATGGTGGCCGGTTTCAGCTACCTGAAGTCCATGTTCCACAAGCTGCCGGAAGACAACCTGGAGAACTTCTACATCAACCGTTTCGGCCGCAAGCTGTATTCGATGTTCTTCGAGGGCTACACGGAGAAGCTGTGGGGCCGCCACCCCTCCCAGATCTCCGCCGACTGGGGTGCCCAGCGCGTCAAGGGCCTGTCCATCATGGGCGTGCTCAAGAACGCCTTCCAGAAGCTTAGCCCTAGGAAGCGCTCCAACGCGGAGGTCGAGACCTCGCTGATCGAGGAGTTCTGGTATCCGAAGTACGGTCCCGGCCAGCTGTGGGAGACCGTCGAGTCCAATTGCGAGGCCGCCGGCGTCAAGGTGCTGACCGACGCCAGGGTGGTCGAGGTCCGCCAGACCGATGGTGCCGTGTCTTCCGTGGTGTACGAGGATTCCGAGGGCAACCGCACCGAGCTTTCCGGCGACCAGTTCATCTCCTCGATGCCGGTCAAGGACCTGGTCAACGCCATCGACGCGGCCGGCGACGATCCCGAGGCCGCTGATTCCAAGCCCGCCCCGGCCGATATGACCGAGGTGGCCAACGGCCTGCCGTACCGCGACTTCGTGACCGTGGGCCTGCTGGTCAAGCACCTGAAGCTCAAGAACACCACCAACATCCCCACCCTCGGCAATCCGCCGATCGTGCCGGACTGCTGGATCTACGTGCAGGACCCGGGCTACAAGGTCGGCCGTCTGCAGATCTTCAACAACTGGAGCCCGTATCTGGTCAAGGACGTGGACGACACCGTCTGGGTCGGCCTCGAGTACTTCTGCGAGGAGGGCGACTCGTTCTGGAACATGAGCGAGGAGGACGTCACCAAGTTCGCGATCTCCGAGCTCACCCGCATGCGTGTGATCAACGGTCCGGACGAGGTCATCGACTCCCATCGTGAGCGCGTCAGGAAGGCGTACCCCGCCTACTTCGACACCTATGAGCACATGGACGAGCTCATCGAGTACCTCGACGGCTTCGGCAACCTGTACTGCGTGGGCCGTAACGGCCAGCACCGCTACAACAACATGGACCACTCCATGGCCACCGCCATGGAGGCCGTCGGCAACATCAAGACCGGCAAGACGTCCAAGAAGAACGTGTGGTCCGTCAACACCGAAAAGTCCTACCACGAAAAAAAGTGAGTAAACCTTGTTGAGCTCCCTCGTCACAGAGGGAGTTTTTTTTGGTTTTCGGCGGGCCGTTTTGCGTTGGTCGAGTTGGCGTTGTACAGTAAACGAAGTTCGCGAAGACTCAGAGACGCAGCGAACATTCATGAGCGGTGCGACCGCAATAATCACTCTTAACGCCTGGATAGGCATGGGCCTGTTCGGTATGGAAAGGGCAACCAGTGGCAAATAGCCAGAATCTTGAGGATATGAAGCTGCCTGAGCTCAAAGAGCTCGCTAAACAGATGGGCCTGCGCGGCACGTCGACCATGCGCAAGCCCGAGCTGCGCGCCACCCTGCAGGCGGCGCGCAATGGTGGAGAGCCGCCGGCCGGTGTGACCGTGCGCGCCCCCAAGGCCGCCAAAACCGCCAAGGTCGTCAAGGCTCCGCAGCCCGATGCCGCTGAGGCCAGCACCACAGACAATGCTGACGCGGCCACCCAGTCGCTGGCTCCAGCTCCGGCTGCCACGGAACCGCAGCTCGATTTGCCGCTTCCCGTGGCCGACGATGCCAAGAAGGACGAGACCGAACCGCGACGCACCCGTCGTAAGGCCGCCGATGATGCCGCATTCGAACCGCGTGCGGCCCGTCGTCGTCGCGATGACGACCAGTCCGATTTCGCTCGCCGCAAGCCGCGCAAGAAGGCCGATGAGGCCGGCGATCTGCTGGCCACGCTCGATTTGGGAGATGCAGCGCCTACCGAGCGTCGCCGCGAGCGCCATGAGGACGTGGAAGTTCCTCTGATTCGCCGAGTCCGTGATGATGAGGACGAGCAGCCTCGCCGCCGCCGTCGCACTGCGGAAAACAGCGAAGAAACCGTGCGTGACCTCGACGATATCCTGGCCACGCTGCCCACGCAGAAGCACGAGGAAACGGCCGAAGACGGCGAGCAAAACGACGATCACGAGTTTGTGCGTCGTAACCGCCGCGACCGTAGCGATCGTAACGATCGCGATAACCGTAATGATCGCAACGATTGCCGTAACCGCCGCATGCGTGGCCGTGATCGCGACAACGCCGATGATGATCGTCGCTATGATGATCGCGATAATCGTAGCGATCGCAATGACCGTGATAGCCGCCGCGAAGAGCCGCAGGAGGATCTGGTGCCGGTGGCCGGCATCGTCGACGTGCTCGACTCCTACGCTTTTGTGCGCACTTCCGGCTACCTGCCAGGCCCGAACGACGTGTACGTTTCCATGGGCCAGGTCAAGAAGTACGGTCTGCGCAAGGGCGATGCCGTCCATGGTTCGATTCGCGCCCCGCGCGAAGGCGACCGTCGCAACCAGCGCCAGAAGTTCGTGCCGCTGCAGGCCATCGATTCCATCAACGGCCAAAGCGTTGAAGAAGCGCTCAACCGTCCGCAGTTCTCCAAGCTCACGCCGCTGTACCCGCAGGAGCGTTTGAAGCAGGAGACCGCCCCGAACAAGCTCACCGGCCGTATCATGGACATCGTTTCCCCGATCGGCAAGGGCCAGCGTGGTCTGATTGTCTCCCCGCCGAAGGCCGGTAAGACCATCACCCTGCAGAACATCGCCAACTCCATCGCCGCCAACAACCCCGAGGTCCACCTTATGGTGGTGCTCGTGGACGAGCGCCCCGAAGAGGTCACCGATATGGAGCGCACGGTCCAGGGCGAGGTCATTTCCTCCACCTTCGACCGTCCGGCCTCCGATCACACCACGGTTGCCGAACTGGCCATCGAACGCGCCAAGCGTCTTGTGGAGCTCGGCCAGGACGTGGTCGTACTGCTCGATTCCATGACCCGACTGGCTCGCGCTTACAACATCGCAGCCCCTGCCTCCGGCCGCATCCTGTCCGGTGGTGTGGACGCGCAGGCCCTCTACCCGCCGAAGAAGTTCTTCGGCGCCGCCCGCAACATCGAGAACGGCGGTTCCCTGACCATCATCTCCTCCGCGCTGGTCGAGACCGGCTCCAAGATGGATGAGGTGATTTTCGAGGAGTTCAAGGGCACCGGCAACATGGAGCTGCGCCTGTCCCGCGAGCTGGCGGACAAACGACTGTTCCCGGCCATCGACATCAACGCTTCCGGCACCCGCCGCGAGGAGCTCATCACCAATCCGCAGGAACTGCCGGTCATCTACCGTCTGCGTCGTCTGCTGGGAGGCATGGAGCCCGAGCAGGCCTACCAGACGCTGGTGCCGCGCCTCAAGAAGACCGCCACCAATCGGGACTTCCTCGCCGCCATCGTGCAGCAGCAGAGCGGAGCCGTGAACGGCAACTGAGGTTGCCGTTCAGGCAAACCCGGTGGGCTTGCCGACGGCGACGCCTGAGTGAGGCGGCAGCCGAACGAAGGTTGGATCGAGTCCGCGCGTAGCGTGGTCCGTTCTTGCTGGTGGAGCCGTGAACGGCAACTGAGGTTGCCGCTCGGAAGTCCGATGCCTTACCGATAATGATGCGATGATGGGGACCGCGGAGATTATTCCGCGGGCCCCATCGGCGTTTCCGGTGCGTCGATCACGCCACCGCCGGCGAGCTCTCCCGGTAGTGGATCGAGAAATCGACGTAACGCTGCTCGGCTGCGCCGCGCCCGCCGCCGGCCACTTGCTCCAGAATGGCGTCGACCGCGCATTGCGCGATCTGCTCCTTGCCAAGCTCGACGGAGGTCAGCGAGGGAATCGTGTATTGCGCCTCCTCGAGGTTGTCCATGCTGACCACGCGCAGGTCGTCCGGGATGCGCACGCCCATCTCGCGCAGTTGTCGCAACGCACCGAAGGCGAGCAGGTCGTTGTAGCACAGAAGGGCGTCGGCCTTGATGCCTTCCTCGAACATGCGACGCACGATTTCCGAACCGTTGCGTCTGGTGGCGATGCCCCGTCCCACATAGCCTGCGCCGCCGCTGGCATCGTCCTTGGCCTCCTCGTCGGTCTCCCAGGCGGGGATGGGCCTGATGAGCTTGGCATCCACTGGCACGTCGGCCTGTGCCAATGCTTCGAGATATCCCTGCGTACGCAGCGTTTCGGTTGAGGTCCGTCGTCGGTCGAGCGCGCCGCCGATCAGCGCGATGCGCCGGCAACCCGCGTCGAGCAGATGCTGGGTCAGCGCCTTGACCGCGTCGATGTTATGCACGAGGATATGGGGCGCGGGCACGTCAAACAGGCACTCGCCGAGCACGACGAGCGGATAGTCGCCGGCCAGGCGGGCGATGTCGCGGCGTTCCATGAGCAGGGGGCTCAGAATCAACCCGTCACTCATCTTGCGCGCCATGGCGGCGACGCTTTCCAACTCATGTCGCCGACTGAAGGCCGTGGATTCCACGGTTACGCCGTATCCGCGTCGCCGTGCCGCGGCAATCACGCGTTCGGCGAGCTCGGCGAAATATATCTGGGTGAGACTGGGAATGGCCAGGGATATCAGCCCGGTTCTCCCTGAGCGCAGGCTGCGTGCCCGTTCGTCGGTTACATATCCCAGCATCTCGATGGCCTGCCGGATGCGTTCGCGGGTAGTCTGCTTCATATACGGGTAATCGGAAAGATAGTTGGACACCGAGGTCACCGACACCCCGGCGAGCTGCGCGACGTCGCGCATGGTGGGGGTGGGTTTGTCGGCGACGGCCGATGTCGTTCTTTCACTCACAGGTGGCTCTTTTCTCGGGTGGGCGCCCACCGTCCGGCGGTGCGTTTCCTCCCATCATAACGACGGCCGTCCCGTTCTCCCGAAACGTCGAAGGGCTCCGTGTCCGATGCCGGAACGCATCGGACACGGAGCCCTCTCAGTCATTGTGTGGAGCGGATATCCTTACTTTGTCGCCGAGCCAGACGCGGCGGTCTCGGACACCAGATCGGCGGGTGCGGTCTGGTATCCCTCCGCGCCGCGTTCGACCAGGATGCGCTGGTATTCCTTGAACTCGGTCTCGGTGTAGTCGTACTTCGTCAGAATCAGCAGCTTGAGCAGCGCGCCCAGCGCCGGCAGGATCGAGATCACGATGAACAGGCCGTTCAGCGTGCCCGACGTCTGCGCGACGTTCGGCTGATAGCCGAGGAAAGTGAGCGTCAGACCGGTCGTGGCGCCGGCGAGGGCGATGGCCAGCTTGCTGGAGAAGGTCTGGCCGCCGAAGACCACGGCCTCCGCACGGTGCCCGGTCTTGACCTGGCTGTATTCGATAGTCTCGGCCAGCATGGCGGACAGGATCGGGTTGCTCATCGAGTACATGCACCAGGTGATGCCGATGAACACGAAGGTCAATGTCGTGTTCGAGTATCCGACGAAGTAGAAGACCACGCGGAAGGCGATCTCGGCGATGAGCAGCACGCGGACGAGGTTCACCTTCTTGTAGCGGCGGGTCAGCACCGGGATGAGCAGGAAGGTCAGCGCGCTGAAGGTGCCGATCAGGCCGAAGCCACTCATCAGCCCGGCGTTCGACATGTTGTAGGTGAAGAAGTAGATCATCATGTTGTTGACCATTTCCATGAAGAACTTCAGGAAGAAGATCACCAGGATCATCATCATGTACTTGTTCGCCTTGACGGCCTCGAACACCTGCTTGTAGGAGAGCTTCTCCGCCTTGTCGGAGGCGGCGATGCGCTCCTTGGTGAACAGGTAGCCGAACTCCATGATCACGAAGCCCGCGATCATGAGGATCGACACGGAGATCAGATAGCTCATCGACGGAGTGTTGTTCTGCTTGAACTGCGCGAGCATCACCGGCATGATGATGCCGGCCATGGCGATGCCGGCGGACACGCCGATGTTGGCGACGGTCACTAGGTCGGTGCGGGTCTGGCGGTCATGCGACATCACGGTGGACAGCGACCAGAACGGGATGTCGGAGAAGGCGTAGCAGGTGCCCCACAGGATGTAGGTGGTGCCGCAGAAGACGATCTTGCCGGCCACCGGGATGTCCGGGTCGATGAAGCAGGCGATCGTCGCGACGACCACGAAGATCGGGGCGATCTTCATCCACTTGCGGAACTTGCCTTGCTTGCTGGGCTTGCGGGAGTCCATGAACCCGGAGACCAGCGGGTCGAAGACGGCGTCCCACAGGCGGGCGACCAGGAAGATCGCGCTGGCGACCACCGAGGAGATGCCGACCACATCCGTGTAGTAGATCAGGATGAAGCTGCCGATGATGCCGTAGCTGAAGCACTGTCCGAATCCGTAGCAGAAATACGCCACGTATTCCTTGAGGCTCACTTTGTCCGCATTGCTGGATTTGACCGGTGCGGCTGCCGTTGCCGATGTCATATTGTTCCCTTTCTCTATTTATTGGTTCGATTGTGAAGGGTGGCCATATCCGCACCCATGTCGGCGCTCGTTCTCACACCTGCACGTAGCCGTAGGTGTGCTTGCTCAGCAACACCTCTCGTATGCGCTTGGGGTCGAATTTGTATTCGTGGTCGTGGTCGAGCAGGCCGTTGACCTCCTGTTCCACGTCGGAGGTCTGCGTGTAGCAGAAGCCAACGCAATAGTCGATGTCCATCACGGCCCGCGTCAGGGCCGCGATCTGATCAACGACCTTGTCGGGGTCGGTGATACGCTCACCGTAGCCCCACGAATCCTCGGTGTGACCGCCCGGCTCATAGGCCACGCCGCCGTATTCGGTGACCATCACCGGCACGCGCTGCTGTTCGTACCCCTGGCAGAACACGCGGCGGCCGCCCATCGGGGAGGGTGCTCCAGCCAACACTTCGTCGCGACGGCCCTGATAGGTCTCCAGCAGTTCGTCGGCATCGGCGTTGTAGTCGTGGATCGTGGCGATGTCGGTGCGCGTCTGCTCGTAGCCATCGTTGCCGATGACCAGGCGCGAGGGATCGAAGGCCTTCGCCTGATAATAGAGCGAGTTGACGAAGGTGCGCTCCTGCTCGCTGTGGGCGATGTCGAAGACGCCCCACGACTCGTTCATCAGCACATAGGCGAACACCGAGGGGTGGTTGACGTGCTTGCGCAGGTAGGCGGGCAGCTCGCGCTCCACATTGGCGATGAGCTCCGGGCCGAATTCGTAGGCGCTGGGCATCTCGGCCCAGACGATGAAACCGAGCTTGTCGCACAGGTAGAGCATGCGGTTGGACTCGAGCTTCTGATGGATGCGGTTGCCGTTGAAGCCCATGGCCTTCATCTTCTCGATGTCGGCGCGGAACTCGTCGGCGGTGCCCGTCAATCCTCCGCCCGGGTAATAGCCCTGGTTGAGCAGCAGCTTCATGTAGTACTTCTGGTCGTTGAGGAAGATCATCTTCCCGTCGCTGGTTACATCACGCAGACCGAAGTAGCTGGACACCTCGTCGGTGGTCTCGCCGCCGGAGCGCACGGTGAAGTCGATGTCGTAGAGGTCCGGCGTCGAGGGCGTCCATGGATGCGGTTCGGGGGACGGGTCGTAGTTGCGGATCTCGACGGAGAACCGGGCGCGCGCGTTGGTGAAGGAGACGGTGCCGTGCGTGACCGGCTTGCCTTCGAAGGTCACGTTGTAGTCGAGCTCCGCGTCGACGTTGACATTGAGCGAGGCATCCACGTCGAGGCGCGCTTGGTTGGCGTGCGGGGTCATCGTGAAGTCGGTCAGATGCACGTCGCCGGTCTCTTCGAGCCACACGCTCTGCCAGATGCCGATGGTGCGCGTGTACCAGCAGGCGAAGTTGCCGTCCTTCCATGCCTGCTTGCCGAGCGGTTGGTCGGTGCGGTTGAAATCGACGACCTTGACGACCAGTTCGTTTTCCTTGGCCGCGTAAGGCGTCACATCGAAGCGGAAGGGCGTGTGTCCGCCTTGGTGCGAGCCGACGTGTCGGCCGTTGAGCCACACGTCGCAGGCATAGTCGACGGCCTCGAAGTTGAGCAGGTATCGTTTGCCCGGGCGCATGTCGAGGTCGAAGGAGCGGCGGTACCACACGACGGGGTGATACTGCGGTTCGTCCACGCCGGACTTGGGGAAGGTGTAGCTGTAGGGCACCTCGATGGTGCGGTCGAATTCGGGGAAGGCCATCGAGGCCGCGGCTTGGAGGGTCTCGGGTGTGGACTCCATCGCGTTGTTGCCTTGGTTGCCGTTCTTGGTCCCGGCCGGTGCGCCGGGGATCGCGAAGTCCCAGGTGCCGTTGAGATCGACCCAGTTGCGTCGGACGCATTGGGGGTCGGGGTATTGGATTCGCTCCATTGCTTTCCTTTCTCTGTATCGTTTCACAAAAACAATGTCGTTGTCTTTGTGATTGAAAGTACTGTTATCGCACTACTTTGTCGCAGTCACTTCCTTGTTGACGCTTCTATTCTGTAACGTTTCAGAATTGCTGTCAAGTGCGGGACGCCGTTATTGTTGGAATTTGTTCCCATTTATGCTGAAATGTGTCAGCGGTAGCATATTTAACCCTATAGCCGATGGATTTATCAAAAAATCGATGAATGCGGCAAGGTATGACCGTCTTGGCTGACGTAAGCTGAAGCCACAACAGAAGAACGAACCAAGATAAACAGGCCGCACGAAAAGAAAAAGGCCTTTCGCTGTTTGGTGTGGGTGGGAGCCGGTCAGGTGGTGACGGTTCGTAGGTCGAGTCTGCCGCAGGTCAGGTAGATCATCGTGGAGAAGTACTCCATGTTGCGGAAGCCCCGGGCACGGGTCTTGACGTGCCGGATGACGCTGTTCAGGCCCTCGAGGACCGCGTTGGTGCGCCGGTGGTCGAAATAGGCCAGGATGTAGTCCCAATGGCGGCGCAGCTGTCGGGCCAGGGCCTTCATGGGCTCCAGCCGTGAATGCATCATCCACGAGCACAGGGCCCTGAACCCGGCCTCGGCCTCCGCGCGGCTGGCGCTGTCGGCGTAGATGTCCTGCAGGGTCTCGCGCATCCGGCAGGCCCGGGCGGTCTTGAGCCGCTGTTTTTGCAGGCCGCGCTTGGTCTCCAATTGGAGTTCGGTCAGGCTGGACTCGTTCCCGGGCCACAGGTATTTCGTGCGTTTGAGCAGCGCGTTGTGCCCGCCCTCGGCCTTTCTGACCCTGTCGACGGAGCTTGTCAAGTTATTTGTGTTTGGGGTGTGTTTTATAAATAAGGTTCCATTCGTTCGGGGTATGCGGCCGCGAGTTGGGCGAGGGCCTGTTTCCAGTTGGTCGTCATGCGCCCCTCGATGAGCCTTCCCTCGCTTTTGCGCCTGGTTTTGTTGCCGTCTTTGGCGCGTTTGAGGCTGCGTTTGTCCTCGATGTCGCAGATTGCCAGCCAGAACAGCTTGACCACGGCCTGGTCGTTGGGGAACTGGCTGCGGTTGCGGCTGACCTTGCGCGACTGGTAGTCGGGCGATTCGATGCTGTTGGTGGTGTACGCCACCCGGCGGAGCATGGGCGGGAACCGCGGGAACGGGACGAACCGGTCCCACGAGCGTTTCCACGTGGCGGCCACCGACGGGTATCTCCGGCCGAGCTCGCTTTCCGCGAACTCGCCGAGCGCCTTTTCCGCGGCCTGCCCGTTGGGCGCGCGGTACACGCTCCTGAGCGCCGCGCACACCCTCTTCCTGTCGTGGTCGGCGACGAACCTGTTGGCCGCGCGTATCGGGTGCGCCACGCAGGTCCGCGCGATCGCCTTGGGCCACGTGGCCTCCACGGCCTCGGGCAGGCCCTTGAGCCCGTCGCAGCACACGATCAGCGCGTCGGCCATGCCCCGGTTGGCCATCTCGGCGCACACGTGCGCCCGGAAGGAGGCGCCCTCGTTGTCCTGGACCCACATGCCAGGCACATGCTTGAACCCGTCCATGTCGACGCCGATGGCGATGTGCGCCGCCTTGGGCAGCACTCTGCCGTTGTCGCGCACCTTGACCCTGACGGCGTCCAGGTACACGACCGGATAGGACTCGTCCAGCGGCCGCTCCTGCCATTCGAGCACGGCGTCGCTCACCGCGTCGGTGATGTTGGATATCGTCTCGGGGCTCAGGTCCGTGCCGATCGTCTTGGCGAGGTGGTGCTGGATGTCGCGCACCGTCATGCCGCCCGCGTACAGGGATATGATCATCTCGTCCAGTCCGCCCAGCCTCCTGGAATGCTTGGGCGCCAACCTCGGGGTGAACGAGCCGTCCCTGTCGCGGGGAACCTGCACGGCCGCCTCTCCCACCGGCGTGGACGGCGTCTTGGGATACGAGCCGTTGCGCGAGTTCGCATGCCCGCCGCCCGCCTTCGACTCCCTGTCGCCGGGCGCGTAGCCCAGGTGCGACGTCATCTCCGTCTGCAGGCCGCGTTCCAGGGCGGCCCTCGTGAGCTCGCCCGGTAGTCCGCCGTCGCCGGTGAGCTCGATCTGCCCGCCGTCTATCCGTTCGAACAGGGGGTCCAGCGCTCCCGACGCGACCAGCGAGTCCACCAGGGACCGCGAATCCGTCACGGCACCATTGTCGTTCCCGGCCACATCGCCGGCCATAGGCTTCACTGCCTCGGTCACCATGATCGTTTCCTTTCCATCAGATGATCCCATACACAAACAATTAGACACCCTCTCAGAATGACCGGCCGGCGTTTTTCGTCGCCTCCACCGGCAGCCCGGTCTGCCCGAGCATGCCCGGCGTGGTGTTCTGCCGCGTCTGGACGCAGGCTGGGCTTGCGTGGCCGAAAGCCGGCAAACGGCCCAGACCCTATGATTTCCGGCATCGGCTCGCGTTCGCGAACATCGAGCGATGGGCTCGCGACGGCATGGACGTGATGGCGATGCTGCCCTACCTGGCGGCCTACATGGGACACGCCGGCATCGGCAGCACCCCCTACTACGTGCACGCCGGCCCCGATTTCATGGACGGGTACGCGGATATCGTCGCCGACGCCGAACGAGTGGTCCCCGGAAACGGGGGGACCATGAACACGGCAAGACCGATGAACACCAGGCCGGACGAACCGGATTTCTGGCGTGTCGCGCGCGGCTGGCTGCACCACCGGCTTTCCCGCGTGCGCGGCAACTCGCCGAAGACCGTCGAGGCATGCCGCATCGGCCTGGAATCCTACATCCGATGGCTCGAGACCATGGAAGGCGTGGAACGCGACGACATCGGGTTCGGGCATTTCGACCGGGCGCACCTGGGCCGGTGGGTCGAATGGATGCGGGCCGGACGCGGATACTCGGACCGCACCATCATGCTGAGGATGACGACGATGCGCGCATTCCTCGGCCACGCGAGCCTCGAGCATCCGACGTTGACCGCATTGGCCAACGACGCGGCCGGCATACGTGTCAGACCACCCGCGCGAAAACCCGTCGACCACCTCGGGGAGGAGCACACCAAAGCGTTGCTGACCGCATGGGGCACCGGCGACGCCAAATCGCGCAGGAACCGCATGCTCCCGATCCTCATGTACGACACCGCCGCCAGGATCGGCGAACTCGCCGCCCTGACACTCGAGGACGTGAGGATGGACGAGCCGGCCAGGATCACGATCACAGGCAAACGCGGCAAGACACGGATCGTGCCCATGGGAGAAAGGACGCGACGTCACCTGACGTCCTACCTCGACGAATTCCATCCCGACACGGACGGGAGCGACGGAGCCAGACCGTTGTTCCACTCGACGAGGAACGGCACCATCCGCCCGCTCTCCGTGGACCGGATCGACGAGATCCTCAAAACCGCGGCGTCAAAGGCACGCGGGACGTGCCCCTCCATGCCCGGACGTATCCACTGCCGCCTGATACGACGGACCCGTGCCATGGACCTCTACCAACAGGGCGTGCCACTGCCGACCGTCATGCAACTGCTCGGCCACGAAAGCATGAGCACCACCAGCGCGTTCTACGCGTTCGCGACCCTCGACATGATGCGCAAGGCCGTCGACGCGGCCGACCCCGGCCCCGACCCGCCAAGGAGACATGGCTCAGCGAACAACGGCTCCGACAGCTCCGCACCCTCAAATAGCCAGAAAACGTTAAACCGGGAAACAACACGGAATGCGGCACTCCCACCACAATCCCGAACCGTTTCCCGGCTTAACAACAAACCCGGCTTAATCACTGTTAAACCGATATCGGTTTAACAGCGACATGGGATGGCAGTACCAGCACCCATGGTGGCGCGAGGAACTCGAACGACTGAACATCCGCCAGTCGATGAGCCGCAAGGGCAACTGCCTGGACAACGCCGCCACCGAACGGGTGTTCGGCCACTTGAAGGACGAGTTCTACAGGGGACGGGAGTTCGACTCGTACGAGCAATTCAAGGCCGAGCTCGACGCGTACATCGTGCACTGGAACACCAAACGACGCCAGATACGACTCGAGGGACACACTCCGGAGGAATTCCGGAACATGTCCCTCACAGCTTAAACCCTGTATCCTGATATACAACGTCCAACAAACGTCGAGTATCGCACAAGGACTCGAACGGGAGTATTCTCGATATCATGAGCGAAACGAGCAGCGACTGGCAAAAGACCACCATTGATTCCGCCCAAGCGGCGGCTCACCCGGAAACCGCGCAGGCGGTGGCGCGCATCAAAGCGCTGCGCCAAACCATCGATAACATCGATTCGGCGGCCATCGCATTACTGGCCGAGCGGTTCAAGACCACCTCGCAGGTCGGCGTGCTCAAAGCCAACGCCGGATTCGCGCCCGAAGACACCAAGCGTGAGGACTATCAGATCGAGCGCCTCCACCGCATCGCCATCGATGCCGGGCTTGATCCGGAAATTGCCGAAATGTACCGTGAATTCGTGGTTACCGAAGCCAAGAAGCGCCACCAGCGCATAGCCGATGCCGGTGGCGACCCGGGCGTACTCGACGTATTCGCCTGATTCGCCCGCAGCGAATGGGCACCTTTCGGATATTCGTCTATAGGGCAAGTTGCCTGCAGCGACTACATTAATACGGGAATGGAATGCCCATAGTGGCCGACTGTATGAATGGGATACGTAGATGAGATGTGGCACCGCACTGGTCAGTTGCGCATTGTGCGTGGCTTCGATTCTCGGCGGTGCTTGGATGTCTCGTCCGACTCCGGTTGATTACGGTCCGGTGCTCGCTACGGCAAGTGATATGTACGCCGTCACCGATGCCGAAGGGGAGCCGGTCCGTTGGTATGTGGTAGGGAAGGGCGGCGCCGGCAATGGCGCCAGTGCCGATTCCGGCAATAGCGGTTCCACTGATACCGATTCCGCCAATAGTGATTCCGGCACGTCCAAGGTTTCTCGTGTCCCCGCTTCCGCCGCCACCCTGCCATGGAAAGTCAGCGTCACCTACTCGCTTGACGGTCCGAACGTCGAGGCAAACGAGGTTGCCGGCGCGTCTGGACTGATCGGCGTGTATATCGATATTAAGCCGCAAACCAAGGAGGCCAACCGTACGATCCCGGTTGTCGCCTTTACCGTGCCTACGCAGGTAGCCGATGATGTTTCCGCTGACAACTCCATTACGGTGACCATGCAAGGTTCCAATACCGTAGTCGCTGCAGCTGGAAAAGCCGCAACCGGCTTGGAATTCAGCTGCTATATGAACGCCAAAGACTTCTCCATGAGTTCCGTGGCGCTCGCCGTATTGCCTTCCAATTCCAGCAGTCCGGCAGTTGGTGCTAATCCCGATGCCGCGAATGCTGCCGCACAGCCTGCTGCCGATACGGATGTCGCCCAACTCACCGCCTCTGCCGCCACACTGGTCGATGCGCTGACCGACGCCGGTTCCGGTGAACAGCAACAGCTCATCGAGCAGCTTCAAACCCTGCGCGATAACGAGCGTGCGCTGAACAAGTCTGTAGTGGCCGAACGCGAAACCGCCCATAAGCGGACGTTTGAAGACTATATGGCCGCGTATGTGGGCTCATATACCACGCACCTGTCTGGATCGATTGGTACCTCCACCCAGTTGCCGGCGTTGATGGGCACGGCCGGCGAACTATCCGGGGACACGCCTTTGGCTCAAGCCGTACTCGACTTGGCCAACGCGGTGAACAACGTCAGTGCCGCACATCAGCATGCCGGTGCGGTCGATGCGTTGGACGAGGTGATTCGCCGCATCCAGCAGCAAGGCACCAGCGGACTGGTGGATGATCTGACCGCCGAGGCTTCGGAGGAAGCCACTCGAGGCTCCAAACAATACGCCGATGGACAGAGCCAGCTCTCCGCCGCAATGATTCCGTATTCGATGAAATACACGGACTTCTATACGGCCAATTTGAGCGCCCTGACCGGTGGCACGTCCTCGGGCGCCACCGCTTACGAGAGCCAAGCCATCGCCGAAACCAACGGTAGCGATGAACTCGCCGACGCTCAATCCAAGGTCGATGCCGCGATGAGCACGCTTGCCACCGCCTCCGAGCATACGGGCAAAGCCACGGCCTTGCGCCAGATTGTATTGCGATTCTCCGATCAGTTCGAAGGCGGCACGTCCTCGGCTTCCGGCAGTGATGGTGATGGCTCGTCCGGTGATGTCTCTTCCGGTCCGGTGACCGAGGCTCAGGCACTGACTAGCCTGGTCGATTCGCAATCGCAATCGTTCTACGGTAAGACCCGGGCCACCCAAGCCAAGCGTAAGGCCGATGCCGCCCGTAAGCAGGCCAAAGCCGTGCAACAGCAGCAGTCGCAGCATTCCAAGGCCTCACTGGTCGATGACACCATGTCCATGTCTGCTGGCGATGTGATGAACTATGCGGGTGGTCTTACTTCGGCCATCGGTGGTGGTGATAAGTCCGACTCGTCTAAGAGCGCTGGTTCGGGAACGAACGACTCAGCCAAGTCGAGCGATACTGACGATTCCGGCAACAATCTTGACACCGCTCCAGTACTGTTCGGTTTTGGCACTGGCGGCACGCTGCTCAAGCACGATATGAACGCGCTGATTAATGAGACCGTGAAAATCAGTGATGCTGGCACGCTCTTGGCGCAGGCCGTCGCGCAGCTCGACAGCCCCAATACGCAACAGAAAACCGCCGAAACCCGATATCTCATCGTGATTCCGACGGTGTGATGGTGTATGCGGGAAAATCCGCATGGGACAGGTGCCCAATACGCGTAAAGTGCGTTATCGGTGTGGGACGCCGCGTCAAAAACTGGCTTTTTCGATGCGGCGTCCCACACCCTCTTGTAAGTCAGAGCTAACTATAGTTTGAAGAATGGCTAAATTCCAAGGATCTGTTGATTTGGTCTGTGGGACGCCGTGTATATAAAACGTTTGACACGCGTGGTGGCCCACGCTATTGTGGGCCGCCAGCTTACAATGCGGGATATTTGCGTGCCGTCCCACAGTCGTGTCATCCGAACGTCAAAAAACAAAAGAGGGGAACCTCAATAGGAGGTTCCCCTCTTTTGCTGCTGCGCGCAACGCTCAGTGCTTTGGCTTCTTGACTGGTGGCTCACCGAGCTCGCTGGCTTCGACGGCGACCTCGGTTTCGGGCGCGTCTTCGGCGGCGGATTCCTCGGCGTGCTTGGCCACCAAGTCGAACTTGCCGACCACGCGACCGGCCTGCGCGATATCGCCCAAGGCGGCGTGAATCGCGTCCACACCTTCCGAAGCAGCGGACAGCGCCACGGACAGGATCGGGGTCTTCATGGAGACCTTGGCCTCGGACTTGATCTTGCGCAACTGCTCGACGGCCTTGCCCGCCCAAGTCAGCAGCTCGGGGGAAGCACCGGTGGCGGCCTCGACATACGGGTCCACGACCGGCCAGGCGGCGCGATGCACGGAACCGGAACCGGCGTGCATCCAGCTCCACACTTCCTCGGTGGCGTACGGCAGGTACGGGGCCAGCAGACGTGCGAAAGCGTCCAGGCCCAGACCCAGAGCGGTGCGGGCGGACTTCACAGCCTTCTCGGACGGCACATTGCCGTGCTCGTCCGGAGTGCCATAGGCACGGTTCTTGACCAGTTCGATGTAGTCGTCGCAGAACTGCCAGAAGTAGGACTCGATGACTTCCAGCGCCTTGGAATGCTCGTAGGATTCCAGCGCCTCGGTGGCCTGACGCACCACCACGGCCAGCTTGGCCATAGCGGCGCGATCCAGCGGTTCGGTCACATCGGCCGGGTTCCACGCGGCCTCGGCGGCGGCACCCACATGATGGTTCTCGTCCTCGCGGCCGATGGCCAGCGCGAACTTGGTGGCGTTCAGCAGTTTGATGGCCAGTCGACGGCCGATCTTCATCTGGCCGATGTCATACGTGGCGTCCAGGCCTAGGCGGGCGGCGGCGGCCCAGTAACGCACGGCGTCCGCACCGAACTTCTCGATCGGCTCGTTCGGCACCACGACGTTGCCCTTGGACTTCGACATCTTCTTATGGTCGGGGTCCAGGATCCAGCCGGACAGCGTGGCATGGGCCCACGGCAGGCACTTGTTCTCCAGATGCGCGCGATCGACGGTCGAGAACAGCCAGGTGCGGATGATGTCCTGACCCTGTGGGCGCAGATCCATCGGGAAGGTGGACTTGAACAGGGCCTGAGAAGCCTCATCCGGCTCAGCCCAGTGGGTCACGATCTGCGGGGTCAGCGAGGAGGTGGCCCACGTGTCCATGATATCCTTCTCGGCGGTGAAGCCGCCGGGCACATCACGCTGGGACTCGTCGTAGCCCTCCGGCACGTCGATGGTCGGATCGATCGGCAGGCGATCCTCGGACGGAGTGATCGGGTGATCGTAATCCGGCTCGCCGGAAGCGTTCACCGGGTACCACAGCGGGAACGGGACGCCGAAGAAGCGCTGACGGGAGATCAGCCAGTCGCCGTTGAGGCCGTGCACCCAGTTCTCATAACGCACGCGCATGAAGTCGGGGTGGAACTCGAGTTCCTTGCCGCGCTCGATAAGCTCGGCGTTCAGCTTGGCGTCGGTACCGCCGTTCTTCAAATACCACTGGCGGGAAGTGACGATCTCGAGCGGCTTGTCGCCCTTCTCGTAGAAGTTCGTCATACGCTTGGTCGGGGTCGGCTCGCCGTCCAGATCTCCGGACTCGCGCAGCTTGTCGACGATGATCTTGCGGGCGGAGAACGTGGTCTTACCCGCGGTTTCGGCAAAGACCTCGCGGCCGGCCGGGTCCTCGATCCAGTCCGGGGTATCCATCACGATACGGCCGTTGCGCTGGATGATCGGGCGGGTGGGCAGCTTCAGGTCGCGCCACCACTCGACGTCGGTCACATCACCGAACGTACAGCACATGGCGATGCCGGCACCCTTGTCCATTTCGGCGGCCGGGTGCGCCAGAATCGGCACCTTGACCTTGAACAGAGGGGAGTAGACGTACTGGCCGAAGTACTGCTTGTAGCGTTCGTCGTTCGGGTTGGCGATCAGCGAGGTGCAGGCCGCCAGCAGTTCGGGGCGGGTGGTCTCGATGTAGATCGGGGTGCCGTCCTCAAAGCGGAAGGCCACCTTGTGATAGAAGCCGGGGTATTCGCGGGACTCGAGTTCGGCCTGGGCCACGGCGGTCTGGAAGGTCACGTCCCACAGACCGGGGGCGTCCTGCTGGTAGGCCTCGCCACGGGCGAGGTTGCGCAGGAAGGCCTTCTGGGCCACACGCTGCGGGTGCTGGCCGATGGTGTGGTAGGTCTGCGACCAGTCAATGGACAGACCCAGCTTGCGCCACAGGGCCTCAAACAGCTTCTCATCCTGAGCAGTCAGACGCTCGCACAGCTCGATGAAGTTCTTGCGGGAAATCGGCACCTGATCCTTGGCGTCGATCTTCTTGCCATCAGTGCCCTCGAACGGCGGCTTGAAGTCGGGGTCGTAGGGCAACGACACGTCCACGCGCACGCCGTAGTAGTTCTGCACGCGGCGTTCGGTGGGCAGGCCGTTGTCGTCCCAGCCCATCGGGTAGAACACGTCGTAGCCGCGCATGCGCTTGTAGCGTGCGATCACGTCGGTGTGCGTGTAGGAGAACACGTGGCCCACATGCAACGAACCGGAGACGGTGGGCGGCGGGGTGTCGATGGAGTAGACGGCCTTGCGGTCGCGGGTATTGCGGAATTTGTAGGTGCCGTCTTCATCCCAGACGGCTCGCCACTTGTCCTCAAGTCCGTCCACACCGACCTTGTCGGGCAGCGGGGTGAGGTTGGCGTTGATGATGGATTTGCCTTCAGTCATAAAGCCAAAGTTTATGCACGTTGCATGACAAGCCGAACTGTACAGTAAACAGCCCAGTAGGCTGTTCGCAGGCGAGGTACGAACGATCGAACGATAGTGAGCCAAGGACTATCGGGCGTAGCCCGTCCGTGACTGAAGGTTGCCTATTCCACCGTCAACCCGGCCAGCGGCATGCGGCGATTGATCATCGAGGTCGGGTAGCCGGAGACCTTGGTGGACGCCACAGTGAAGCATTTGCGGGTATACAGCCAATCACTGGCCGCATCCTCGCTGATCAGCCGGGCGTACGCCTTCATTCGTGCCTCATAATCGGCGTCATTAGTGGCGGCGCGAGCATCCGCATAGGCCTGTTGCGCTTCGGTATGGTCGTAATGGAACATGGAATCAGGATCGGCGAATATGCCGGCATCATCCGTGCCGTCCATGCTCATCACGGTCAGTTCCCATTTGCCGTCCTTGATTCGTTTGGCATAATCCTCATCGGAGAGCACTTCAAGGTTCACCATGGGGCGCGGCTGCCGCTCGATCTGCTGCTTGATGGTTTCGGCCAACGACCGGTATTCTTCGGGAACCACCAGATTCACCGTAGTCAGATATTGCGCGCCGAAGTAGGAGAACATCTGCCCGGCTTGGTTTTCGTCATGCGGGTACAGTCCGGTCAGATCTTCGTATCCGGGTTCCAGCGGGCTGATGGGGCCGCCCAATGTTCCGGCTGCGTCGGGTTGGGCGGAGGCGATGCCGGCTGCGTCGATTTGATAGCGGAAGGCTTTACGCGCCTGTTCGTCGGAGAGCAGCGAATCGGTACCGTTGTTGTAGGCCAGCAGCACCTTATCCGTAGTGGCCCCCTCCTTGACGGTCAGGCCATCCTTGCCGTTCAAACCGGTGGCCGTCGAAGCCGAAACCGGTGCCGCCATATCGAGACTGCCGTCGGTCAGGGCCTTGCTGAGCGCATCGGCGTCGGAGTATTGCATAAATTCAATGGCCTGGCTGACCGTTTTGGTGCCATGGTAGGTATCGCTGCGCGCCAGCTTCAGGGAATGGCCAGGCTGGAAATCGGCCACGATGAATGGTCCGGAACCTATGGCCTTGCGTTGATAATCGGCACTGGACGACTCGGAATCGTAGACAATGCCGAGTCTGCCGGACAGCGCTCGCAACAGCGTCGGATTGGGTTTGGCAAGCGTGATGACCACCGTGGCGGCGTTCGGATTGGTGACCGACGCCAGATCGCCCAATTCGTCGACGTCCGCCACCTTGTTGGTCACGTTCTGTTGCAACGACCACACGGCGTCCGAGGCGTCCAACGTATGACCGTTCGAGAAGGTGACGCCCGATTGCAGTGTCAGGGTGACGGTCAGTCCGTCATCGGAAGTCTTCCAGCTTGTCGCCAGTCCCGGCTGAAGCTTGTTGTCTTGATCGACGGTCACTAATGTCTCATACACATTGTCGATGAGCAGACGTTCGGCTGCCGCAGAGGAATCGGACCGAATATCCAAGGATTGCGGCATATCGCCGATGCCAATGGTCACATCGGCATCGAGAGGCGATCCCGGCTGGAACCGGTTTTGCATGAACGTCCATCCCACAACCACGAGTGTGCCGAGTGCCACGGCGACTCCGAGAAAAATCCCCCACTTGGACCATGTATTGTTCCGCTTGCTGTGCTGCATGGTCTTCAGTCTAGCGGTGGACTCAGCCTAGAATCCGCAATTCACCATGATGGGCATGAGCTAGTGCTTGGACGTGCTCTTGCCGGCGGGCGGCGCATAGCTAGGGCAGGTGTCGGACAGCGGGCAGTTGGCGCAGTCAGGGGTACGTGCATGGCATGTGGCCCGGCCGAACAGAATCAGTCGGTGGCTGAGATTCGTCCACTCTTCGGGCGGAAAACAGGCGGTGATTTCCTTCTCGATTTTCACGGGATCAGGGTGCGCGGACCGCCAATCCGACCGCCAACGCAGTCGTCCGGTTACGCGCATCACATGCGTATCGACCGGGAATCCGGGGATATCGAATGCGTTGCCGAGCACGACGTTCGCGGTTTTGCGGCCGACCCCCGGCAAGCTGGTCAGTCCATCCATCGTGCGCGGCACCACGCCGCCGAACCGTTCGTCCAGTGCCGTGGCCAGTCCGATGAGATGCTGGGTTTTCGAACGATAGAACCCCAGTGGATGAATGATGTCTTCGACTTGGGCCGGATTCGCGGCCGCCAAGTCACGAGCGGTGGGGAAGGTGGCGAAGAGTTCGGGGGTGACCGTGTTGACGCGCTTGTCGGTAGTCTGGGCGCTGAGCACGGTGGCGATCAGCAATTCGAGCGGATTCGAGAAATGCAGTGCACAAGCTGGTGCCGGAATCACTTGGCGCAGAATGTCGTATTCGTCATGCATGCGCGTGAGACGCGCGGATTTGGTTTCTCTCATCGTATGGATCTAAGCGGCGTAGTGTCGATGATTGATAGTTTGCAGCGCTGCTGGTCTGTCAGGCGGCGGTGTTGAGATCGGGAGTATCGTCATCGATGTCGATGGCGGCAGAGGATGCTTTGGCGGCCTGCTGTGCGGCGGCAGTTTCCTTATCCGTCTCCGGCGGGTCGAATCGGTAGCCCACGTTGCGCACGGTGCCGATGAGGTGTTCGTATTCACCGCCGAGCTTGGCGCGCAGACGACGGATATGCACGTCGACCGTACGAGTGCCACCGTAGTAGTCGTAGCCCCATACTTCCTGCAGCAACTGGGCGCGCGTGAACACGCGGCCGGGGTGCTGGACCAAGTACTTGAGGAGTTCGAACTCCTTGTATGCCAAATCGATGGGGCGTCCATGCAGGGAGGCGGTATAGCCGTTGGTGTCCACGATGAGGTCGCCGGAGCGAATCTGGCCATCTTCCACCGTGGTGGTGGATTCGGCGGGAGAACCGGCTGCTGCGGCTGTGGGAGCGTTGCCGCGCTCGGAGACCAATCGCAATCGGCCCTCGACTTCAGCCGGGGAAGCGGTGGTGACCACCACATCCGCAATGCCCCACTGGGAGTTGACCACGGTGAAGCCGCCTTCAGTCAGCACCAGTACGATCGGCGTGGATAGGCCGGAAGCGTGGATGAGGCGGCACAAGGTTTTGGCGGTCGCCAGATCATCGCGTGCATCCAGAAACAGAATGGTGTTCTCCGGCATCTTCACCAAGCTGGCTGCATCCATCGGCAGTACACGGACGCGATGAGAAAGCAGGGCGAGTGATGGCAAAACGGTGGCGGGGTCGCTGGCGAAAGTCATCAACGTAAGATCCGTCACGCTAATCCCCCTTTATCCTGCAATGTGTTACGCAATTGCTTGGTGTGGCCGTACGAGTCGTCAGCGGCGTTATGCCGCTTTCGCAAAGTTTTCATTATTCTACGCGCTTGTAGTGGACACATAGGTTACAAGTTTGCGGAATATGGAACGGCGGACGTCCATCAACCGATGATACGGCCGAGCACCAGTGCGGTTGCGGCGATGGTCACGCCCATCAGCATCACCGGCATCAGGCCGGTGCCGATCCACGGATAGCGGATATCCGGGTCCGGATCGGCGTCGCGCACCCACAACGTGGAGGCCACGGCCAAGGCCAGTCCCAAAACGATGAGGATGATCAGGGCAACGGTTCCCGCAACGGTGCCCTTGGCAAGCATTGCGCCCAAATCAGGCAGGAAGCACCAGCCGGCCACGGCGAGAGCCGCCACGCCGGAAGTCACGGCGTGGGACAGGGCACGGATGAGATGGTCCCGCTTCTCGCGGGCCATCTGACGTCCGAACGAGAAGACCACCAGCATGACCAGCAGCAGGCCCATGGCCAACGCCCACGAATACCACGGAAGCGTCGAACCATCCGCGGCGGTCTGGTCCGGCGGCACCTTGCCGGCGGGGAACGGCACGGTGACGAACATCAGGGAGGCCGCGCCGAACAGCAAGGTGACGACGCGATCCAGCATCGTGCCGCGCAACGGCCAGAAGACAAGGAACACGACCAGCGTCAGGCATGCGACGACCCGGGGGGCGGTGGGGTCGGCGCCGGGCAGGGTGACGGCCGCGGCCGCGATGAGCAATGCGTAGGCCGACAGCTGGACCAGCAGCATGCGCAGAACCTTGTTCTTGCATTCCTTCCAGGTGATTTCTGTCATGGTACGCCTCTCAGATAATCGAATCGCTACGTCAATCCTACGTCGGGCGTTGGAACGGTGCCGTCGAGCATTGATGGCCATCCGTGGCGACGAGATGCGTGACGGCAAGTCAGAACGCGATGACGCCCAGATGCTCCAACAGCACTTTGACGCCGATCAGAATCAACACCACACCGCCTGCGATCTGCGCGGGTTTCTGCCAGTGAGCGCCGAAGGCGCGCCCGATGTACAAGCCCGCCGCGGAGAAGAGGCCGGTCACCACGCTGATGCAGAGGATGGCGAACGGCACGCTGGTTGCCATGAACGCCAGACTCACGCCCACGGCGAAGGCGTCGATGCTGCACGCCACGGCGAGCGGCAGCATGTGCTTCCAGTCGAATTGCGCGGTCTCCTTGGCGTTCTCCGCGTCCTCCTCGTATGCCTCATGCACCATGTTGCCGCCGATGAACGCCAGCAAACCGAAGATGATCCAATGATCGAATGCGGTTACATACGCGCTGAATGCGGAGGCCGCGTAATGCCCCAGTATGAGGAAGAGGGCCTGGGAGCCGCCGAACCAGAGCGCCGATCTGACGGCATCCCCGGGTCTTACGCGGGAGACGGTGAGCCCCTTGCCGATGGAGACGGCGAACGCATCCATGGCGACGGAGACGGAAATGAGCAGGGTCTGAACGATTATCGCAATCATGATGTGATGGAAGGTTCATCGCCCGAACTCCAGACGATGGGCCTCGACCAGCGTTCCCACACGCCGCCTACGCCTAGCTGAAAAATACACCAGCACTATATCACGCGATGCACGTCGAACCAAAAAGGCGGGAGACCTCCGGAGAGGTCTCCCGCCGACGATTCGGAATCGAATCACTTGCCTTCGTTCGCGAGACGCTCACGCGCGGCAATGATTTCCTTTTCGGCGGCGTCAGCACCGGTCCAGTAGTCGCCCGGCAGGACTTCCTTGCCCGGCTCCAGAGCCTTGTACTGCTCGAAGAAGTGCTTGATTTCGGCCTTGTGGTACTCGTTGACGTCGTCGATGTCCTTGATGTCATCGAAACGAACGTCGGCGGGCACGCACAGCACCTTGTCGTCGCCGCCGGCCTCGTCGACCATGTGGTACAGGCCCACGGCGCGGCACTCGACCACGCAGCCCGGGAACACGGAGTTCGGAATCATCACGAGAGCGTCCAGCGGATCGCCGTCCTCGCCCAGGGTGCCGTCGATGTAGCCGTAGTCATCCGGGTAACCCATTGCGGTGAACAGGGTACGGTCCAGGAAGACGCGACCGGTCTCGTGATCGACTTCGTACTTGTTCTTGGAGCCGCGCGGAATTTCCACAACGACGTTGAAGGTTTCTGCCATGTCATTTCTCCTTGAAAATCGACAGTTACGTTATCGTCTCACCACAATACCCTGTTTGCGCCTGCAAAACAGGTGCGGAACTCAAGAAACCGTGCTGAGATTATGCCGACACTATGTCTAAACAGACGAAATCCTCCCGTTGAGGGGAGGATTTCTAGCGGTTTACACGCACGATATACCCGTGCGCGTAAACCGCATCACTGTTGCATTACCGTTGCACTACCGCATCACTGCACGGACAGGATGTGAGCCACATCCGCCCAAGGCGCCAGAGACACGTAGTTGTCCCAACCCCACTGGAATTCGCGGCCGGTCAGCTCGTCGCGCACGTTGAGCGGGCGGTCGGTGGGCAGACCCAGCTCGCCGAGTTCCAGGTGAATCATCGACTGGTGTGCGTTGTGTCCATCGAGGTTCACGACCACAATCAGCGTGTCCGCTTGGCCGGTGCCGGTCAGTTCGGCCGGCGTGTGGCGTGCGAAAGCCAGAATATTCGGGTCGGACGTAGGCAGCACGGTGAGGTTGTGGTAGCTCAACGCGGCCGGGTGGGCGCGACGAATCTTGTTGAGCGCGGTGAGCATCTCGGCCACGCCGTACTGCTTGGCCTTGCTCCAATCGCGAACCTTGACCTCGTACTTCTCGTTGTCGATCTGCTCTTCGAAGCCGGGGCGCTGCTTGTTCTCGATGAGTTCGTAACCGTTGTAGATACCCCAGGACGGCGAGCCCATGGCTGCCAGCACCGCACGCACGCAGTGGCCGGCTACGCCGTTGTCTCGCATGTAAGCGGTGAGAATATCCGGCGTGGTGGGCCAGAAGGTGTTGTGCTGGTAGTAGCCGTCGTCGCCATTGGTGACCGGCAGATACTCTTCCAGTTCGTCCTTGGTGTTGCGCCACGGGAAGTAGCAGTGGGACTGGGTGAAGCCCACGTAGCTCAGGGCGCGCATCATGCCTGGGCGGGTGAATGCCTCGGCCAGGAACAACACCTCGGGGTGCTTCTTCGTGACCGCGGCGATCACATCCTGCCAGAAACGCACCGGCTTGGTGTGCGGATTATCGACCCGGAAGATCGTCACGCCCGCCTTGATCCACAGGTCCATGACGCGCTCGACTTCCTTTTCGATGCCCGCCATGTCGGCGTTGAAGTCGATCGGATATATATCCTGATACTTCTTCGGCGGGTTTTCGGCGAACGCGATGGAGCCGTCCGGCTTGTGCCGGAACCAGTTCGGATGAGCCTTGACCCACGGGTGATCGGGCGAGCACTGCAGGGCGAAATCGAGCGCTACCTCCAGTCCGAGTTCGTGCGCACGCCGGCATAGGGCCTTGAAATCGTCCATGGTGCCGAGCAGCGGGTCCACGGTGTCGTGGCCGCCCAGCTCGGAGCCGATGCCGAACGGTGAGCCCGGGTCATCGGGGCCGGCGACCAGCGTGTTGTTGCGGCCCTTGCGGTTGGTCACGCCAATCGGGAAGACCGGCGGCAGGTAGACGATGTCGAAGCCCTCGGCAGCGGCGCGTTCGAGACCAGCCATCGAGGTCTTCAGCGTACCCTGAATGATCTTGCCGGTGTTCGGATCGATGGTGGCGCCTTCGGAACGCGGGAAGAACTGGTACCAAGCCGCGAAGCTGGACTTCGGGCGTTCCACCTTGAAACGCTGGGGCTGACTGGGGGAGATACCGTCGCGCAGCGGGTGAGTCTCGTGCAGGGCGGCGATGGTCGGGTTGTCGCCGGCGGCGAGACGATCCTCGGCGCTCAGCGTCTGATCGGCCATGGTCTCAGCGGCCTTCTCCAAGGTCTTGCGATCGCGTGCGGTCAGGCCGGCGTCCGGGGTTGCGGACCAACGGGCCAGCAGCTCGGCACCGGAATTGAGTGCGTTGTCCACGTCGTCCATCACACGCACCTTGATACGGGCGTCATGCAGCCAAGAAACGTACGTGTCTTCCCAACCTTCGATGGTCACGGTCCATTCGCCGAGCTGACGCTTGACGGCCGCGTAGCCATCCTCCCAAGGCTTCAGATCGCTGTGCTCGCCGCACTTGACCATCACGGTCCAACGATCGAGGCCGGGATTTATACAGGTCATGGCCTGGCGCATGGTTTCCTTGCCGCGCGGGTTGCGCACGATGGCGGTGGCACCCACCTTGGTGCGGCCTTCGATGAACACTTGGGCGGTCATCTCAAACGGTTCGCCGAGTTCCACGCGGGCGGGGAAGATGCCACGCTCCTCGGCGGGAGTGATGTCCATGACATTGATGCGGCCGAACTGGCCGGGCTCGTTTGCTTCGATGGACGGTGCGGGGGCTTCGACAGCCAGGCCTTTCAGCACTGCTGCGGCGCGTGCCGTTTCGGCGCTGACTCTCTTGCGCTTGGTTGCGGGGCTCTTTCGGGCAGAAGTCGCCTTTGACTTCGTCTTCGTGGTGTTGTTATCGGTATTACTAGTGCGCGTGGTCGCGCGATGTTGTACTGCTGCCATAAGGCCCTATTCTAGAGGCTTTTGAACATATGTTGCACATTGTGGATAACTTGCAGGTAAACGTTCGGTCAACCGCATGAGGTGGATAACTCGGCGGAAGAGTTATCCACAACTCGCCGGCAAACGGCAAGCTCGGACCACATAGGCCGAAAAACCGGCTGTAGCGAATGAAAATCTGCCATGATCGTGGCCTACCCGCACACAGTGCAGTATGCGGGGAACGTACCAGGAAAGGACGAATGATGATAACGACATGGCGGCAACGGGGCATGGCCATCGTAGCGATGCTGACCGGTCTGATAATAATGGTGGGAGTGGTGTTCGGCTCGGCGAATACGGCGTATGCCGCGACGTTGACGCCCGCCGACGAAAGATATCACGTGACGTTTCCATACAACGATATGGAATATTACGTCGGTGTCGCGGGGCTGGACGCTTCGGGCAACAAATACTACTGCATCGAAGCGGGGAAACTGAGCGACTATGTGATAGGCCCCACCACGGTGCTTGCCTCCGATGAGAACGCCCGGCGTATGGCATGGATCCTTGACCGGTACCGCGACACGGATGCCGCCACCCATGCGGCGATCGGCATCATCGTGCAGGATCACTTCGGGCGCGATCGGGACGAGTGGGCGAGACAGATGGCGGTCATTCAAGGCCGGTATCCCGAGATCGTGGCGAAGGCGGCCCAGATATGGGATCAATCGGCCGGCATGACGCCTGCGGGCACGACGGTGGAACGCACCGATGCCGAGGCTTTGCGCAGCGGTTCCATCTTGGTGAAAGTGGTGAACCGCGTCGGTGACGCGATCGCGGGAGTGCCGTTCACCGTCACCTTGCAGGGGCCGGCGCGGTTCGTCCAAGGCGGCAACACGTTCTCGGGGGTGTCGACGAGCGCCGGATCCTCGATCGCGTGGGAGGCGACCGGTGCCGGCGAGGTGACGGCGAACACCACATACGAGTATGGGCGGATGCACGTCATGGACAGCACTCAGGACATGCTGGCCTTCGATTCGATGGCTTCCGTCGGCGGTTCGTCGTCGACGTTCCAGGTGCGCAAGGATTTCGTTCCGTCGGTGTCCACGCAAGTGTCCGATAAGGTGCTTGATGCGGCTTCGCCGGTGTTCGATGATGTGACCAGCGGCGTGGGGGACGAGGGCAGTCATTGGGTGCCCGGTCTGAAGCTGCAGGCGCGTGGATACTATTTCGACGGGCTCGGCAAGGACGATCTGGGCAAGGTCATCGCGCCGAACGCACGGGAGAGCGCGGACGCTTTTCTCGCCCGGTTGGCGTCCTCGGGTCATAAGCCGAGTGCTTATGGCGAGGCGTCCTTCACCGGTGTGGGGCAACGGGTTCGTGTGCAGGCCATGACCAAGCCGGACGGTGACGCCGCCTATCTGACTCCGAAGACCGGCGGCTTTGGCACCTGGGTGTGGGTGTTCCGGCGGAGCGAGCAAAGCAAACGGGCGCAGGAATACCTTACCGGCGACTGGATGAGCCCGTTCATGGAGGCTTCGGAAAGCAACGTGGGGCGCGGGAAGGTCGAAGTCATGTCGACGGTTACCGAACATTCAGCGGATATCGGCGCCGAACTCAGCGACACCATCACCGTATCGGGGTTCCCGGCGGACCACGGCCAGTTCATGGGCGATGAAACCTATGGTTTCACGGCGGATCAGCCGTATGCGACGGTGAGTGTATGGTGGTCCGGCGATCCCGACAATCCCTCCAACGATGAGGCGTACAAGCCGTCCGGGGGAGAGGTTCCCACGGAAGACGACAACCACCGGTTGCTGGCCACCTGGGAGATTCCCGCGATGAACGGCACGTTCAAAATCGGCGCCGGGGCGTTGGACGCGCATGGCGCTCCCATGCATCTGACCGCCGAACGGCATGGGTGGTACGTGTTCGTCTGGCGGTTCGAGGGGGATGACCGTGTTTCCCCGGCGTCCAGCCGGTATGACGATGCCTGGGAGCGTGTGCGGGTGCTTCCCCCATGCGAGCCGGAGAAACCGTGCGAACCGGAGAAACCCGAGACGCCGCCGGCGCCGGCGGAGACAACCACGCCCAACCCTCGCCCGTCACTGCCCGTCACGGGTGGCGATGTGTCGCTTGCCTCGGTTCTGGCCGTGTCGGTCCTGGCGATAGGCGCCATACTGTCCATCGTCGTTCGGTGGCGTCGTCGCTATGACCGATTCAACTGATTTTGCCGAGGATTCCCCCGCCTCTTAGCGGAAGCGTGGGCGGGGGATGAATCGGCTTTCCTTTTATGCTATACCGGCATTCAGTCGTACCTATCGGAAGCGAGGTGTTTGCTGTGAAACTCGAATCGAATCATCATTCGGTGTTCCTCATGCATTATCATCTCATACTCGTCGTGAAATACCGGCGCGAAGTGTTCGACGACACCATAAATAACATTATATTGTAGTGCTTACTTTTGCAATAATACTATTTCCAAGGAGATGCTATATGGAAAGAAATTTAATTTTGATTGATTCTATACCAACTGTCGTTTGGGGCAAAGAATCAGAAAAAATATATATTTATGTTCATGGAAAAAACGGGAACAAAGAAGAAGCTCTTTTTTTCGCCAATATTGCTGAAAGAAAAGGTTATCAAACTATTAGTTTTGATTTACCATCTCATGGTGAGAGAAAAAATAAAGATATTGAATGTAATATATGGAATGGAATACATGACTTAGAATGTATCTGGAAATATGTTCAACGTAACTGGGATAAAATTTATTTATATGCTTGCAGCATAGACGCATATTTCAGTCTGCACGCTTATAAGAGCAGAAATATTGAAAAATGTCTTTTTCTTTCGCCGATACTAGATATGGATTATTTAATACATAATATGTTTTCATGGTTTGATGTAAGCGAGAATGAATTAAAGGAAAGACAAAAAATCGAAACACCGATTGAAACTTTATCATGGAAATACTACCAATATGTAAAAGAGAATCCTGTTCAACACTGGGGTATACCAACAGCTATTATGTATGGCAGCAAAGATATATTGCAATCAATAGAAATTGTTCGTCATTTTTCAATGAAATTTAATTGCCAATTATACATATCAAAAGAAAGCGAGCATTCATTTATGAGTGATTCTGATAGAAAAATTGTAACTGATTGGATAGAGGGAAGTATTTGAATCTCTTATTTTGTATAAATCTAAACCAATCTAATGCAGTCTAAGGTAAATATGGAGCTATCATCATCTATCAAGACAACGCTCACCGATGGTCTTTGCCGTTCATGCGGTCAGCGCGGTGGCTTGCACGGCGGCCCTGAGCCGGTCCTCGGGCATGGCTTCGGCCGCGCCGCCCAAGGGGAACTGTGCGGCCCCATGGGATCGCGACAGGGAGGCGTGCAAGGGTCGGAAACATGGTCGAACGCGTCTTCAACCGCATGAAGCACTACAGCAAGGCCGCCACCCGCCACGACGGGCTCGACGAGGCCTTTCTCGCCGACCCCCGGTCCATCCTCAGCCCCATCCCACCTGAAAAAACGCGGCCAAAAACCCAACTAGTGTAAACATAGGGGAGAAGCCCGTCATTTCTCATAGGCAATTCCCTCCATTTCCCGTTGTAGCTGCCGCAGGGTACGCCGGATATGGTAGCCTGCTGTGGTTCTGAATCGTCCGTAATGTCTGCCGATTTCTTCCTGTGTGTACTTCTTAAAAAATCCAGGTAAATCATTTCCCGTTTCTTCTCTGGCAACCGGAACATGGCAGCAACAAGGGAAGCGTTACAAAAGGTTACTGTCTGCCCGCAGATTGTGACGGGATATTCCGTGTCCGGTTCCGGGGAGGGAAAATATTCATCATCTGTGCTTAAAGGATAGTGCTTTTCATCAAAGAAATATTCAAGGAATATTTCTTTTCCCGTCTTTTGCACCTTTGCCGTCCTGCGTCAATTGCTGCATGGCGTATGACAATCTTACAGTAGGCGTTGAACGTATACTCGATATATTCCCGGTATGCTTCTGTATCGGTCGTGGAAATTCCCTCCCCTTCCTCCTAAAAGGGTGGTACTTGGTTTAAAAGTTTTTGTATGATAGAGAGGGGCGGCAGCACTTTTTGCTGTCGCCCCTTGACTGCCCATAAGCGAAAACAGGCGAGATTGTCAACGGCGGCTCGCAGAGCCGTTTATCTTGACCGTTGACTGGCTCGACTGGTTTTGCTAACCGTTCGACAAACTGGAAATTATCAAACAGGGGCTGTCAATTCAATATGATTCCCCTCTGAATCAATAAACTCTACTACCCAATTAGTGTTTATTTGCGTCAACGGAAAACATAGTTCTAAATCTTCAATTTTATTTCTAAGAATTTCTAAATCTGCAACATCAATACTGGGTAAGCAATTACTACCAAAACTGTGATTCTCATTCATCTTTTCAAAAGCAAATAAACCGAAACGAAATCCGTTTATATCAAAAACACTATAAATTTCGTTTTTTATAGTCACTTCTTTTTCAAAGAAACTCTCATAAAAACGGATTGCTCTCTCCATGTTCTTAACGCATAGATATAGTGACTTAATATGACAGTCCAATATTTCCTCCTCTCAGAACCCTGATTTGTCTTTTGGTTTCTGGTTTTATTTTATCGCATAAATATTAACTTCTCTATGAATTTTCCCTTATATTTTTCGGAATAGAGGGATAGCTGCCTATCAGATTTTAGTGTGTTACTTTACCGCACATGAGCATTGGAACCTGGGTTGTCCGATCCATAGCCCTCCAGCAGATTGACAACGCCCCACACGCCAAGTCCAGCGCCGAGGGCTACAACAAGAGCCTGCGAAGTATCAATAGCGGAAGTGAAAAACTACATAGAGCCTCCTTTTCTCCGGGATATTCCCGGCCATGAAAAAAGCCGCCATTTCTGGCGGCAGGTTACATACTTCGGGTGTGATGTCTTGGGGCATAGTTGACGGGTCTCCTGAGGCATGCTTCACATCTGTCGTGGGGCATCGTTGACATCGTTCGCCGGCTTGCGGTATTGGTGTTCGCGGGTGGCGTCGAGCGTCTGGCCGGCGAGGATCTCGCCGGTCTCCGGGTCGGCGAAGCTGCTGGACTACGTGCATGGCGGCGGCAAGGTCATCGGCACGTACATGTCGATGGACAACGGCTGCGACGAGACCAATCCGCTGTACGG
>OFCH01000046.1_pt1 | contig 51827 bp, 51 predicted proteins | sample 1520771 | NCBI WGS metagenome assembly OFCH01 (sample SAMEA2699034, study PRJEB24076) | metagenome | biome: Human gut stool | place: Spain | collected 2012-10-23 | reverse complement strand
CGGCCGACATGGGGGTCTGGAATCGTCTCTAAGCCTTTGCCGAAGGCTCAGAGACATTGAATGTGGCTGCAGGGTGCGGGAGTTCCCTTGATTCCTTTGTACCATGGAACGCAAGAGGCCACCAGCCTTGTTGGCTGGCGGCCTCTTGCATGATTAGTAGCGGGGCATGGATTTGAACCATGGACCTCTGGGTTATGAGCCCACGTTTTCTTATATTGTTCTAGTTTGTTATTGTCTATTGTATAGTGCGACAATGGTTCGAAATACGGCGTTTTGTTTGTTTCATATTGGTTGTGATTGGCGAGTTTGTCCAACTTTTGTCCAGATTATTTGTGTCCAGATTTGTCCAAATCTGGTAGCATATAACCAACTGTTGAAGGAGTAGCTGATATGACGAAGCGGGAAACGTCCGGACAGATCACCGAACTGGAGCGAGGACGGAAGTATTCGATTCGCGTCCGTCTCGCTCCAGACAATGAACATAAGTCTTGGCATTGGTCAAAGTCGCGTAAGGTCTACGGGAACAAAGCCGAGGCCACGGCAGCGATGGTTGCCTACAAACAAGAACTCGAGGATGAGCGTTCCGGCAAGAACGTGACGGTGGCGGAATACGCTGACATGTTCCAATCCAACCGCAAGGCTCTCGGCACGGTTTCCGTGCTCACCATTGAGCGGGACCAACATGAGATTGACCACATCAAGAAATATCTTGGAGAGACAAGAGTAATCGACCTTACCTCGCAGCAGATCGAGAACGCCTATTTACGCATGTCGGAACAGGATGGAGCTTCGCCAGATGCCATTCACAAGGTCCATATGAAATTATCCCAGATCATGCGCAAGGCTTTCTTGGATGAGCTGATTAACCGCAACCCATGTGATGCGGTGGAAGGCGTCAGGCGCCCAAAGGTGAGCCAACAGAAGCGCAGGGAAACACGAATCACAAAGGAACAGGCACTCGCATTCGTTCACAAGATACGGCAGGAACCTCAAGACGGGCGAATTGTAGCGGTCTGGTTGGGCGTGGCCACGGGTCTTCGCCGTGGCGAAGCACTGGCGCTGGTGTGGGAAGACGTGGACCTAGACAACGCGCGATTGCGCATTCGTAAGCAGCTCGGCAAGGAGAAGATTCTGAAGGATCCCAAGACCGCCAAGTCTCGACGCACCATTTCCATCGACAGGCAGACAGTTGAATTTCTGAAGCAGTGGAAAACTCGCCAACATAATCTATTCCGCGCCGCAGGTGTTGAACAGCAAGATGATTCACCAGTATGCAGCAACGAATTATGCGGATTCTTGGACCCCGACAACTTCAGCCGTTGGCGTCGAAAGTTTTACGTCAAAGAAGGTCTGGCGCACTATACCAATGAGACTCGGTACGTTGATAAGCGCGGAGTCGAAAGGGTGAAACAGACTGGCTACGTCGGTCCTAATTTCCATGCGCTTCGTCGTGCTCAGGCCACACTACTCGTTGCTGGAGGCGTGGATCCTAAAACGGTTCAGGCTCGTCTTGGACACGAGAGCCTGAACACGACGTTGAATATCTATGCTGAGGAGGTAGGAGAAAACGACCGCAAGGCAGCTGACTTTATGGGAGAGCTGCTTCGCAGCTAATGTTAGTGGCCTATTCTCCGTATGGTCCCATGAAACGGGATCCGTTGAAGTGCATCATATGATCTGGTGTGTCGGCGCACCATGCTTCGGTTTCCCATGCTAGTAGGGCGAGGTATTTTTGCATGGTCTTGCGATCAGGAAAGCATGAGACCAATACGATTTTGTCCCACTGCTCGGAGAACAGTTCGTGCAGTTCATTCTTTCTGGTCACGTCAACCGGGCCGTGAGTACTTGCAGCTTCCATGAGAAATAGCCAGCCACGTTTTGCATCCCAAGCGATGACGTCTGGCGCCTTCTCGCGAGCCTTAAGACTGATTCCAAGTTCATCCAACAATGCGGGGTCTACGGCACCATGCTTATGGTCAGTATCGTCGATATAAGCGACTTGGCATCCGGGAGCAAAGCGTGGCAGCATATTTCCTCCACCATTGCTTTAATCAGAAGAGACTGACCACTTGGAGATAGACTCAGGGCAGCACCTGAAGGAAGAATCACAGGTGTTTTTGGCATATTCTTCCGTTCCTCTGCAAGAGATTGATAGGATTCATGCTGCTCGAGGAATCTCTTGAGAATCAATTCGAACTCGGACTCGCCGCGATGCAGCAGCATATTCAACGTGTCATTTGTTATACGGTAGTTCCATTTTGGAGAATTGATTGGGCGATCGGGTCGATCGGCATTCTCCTCCACTAATTCGGCGATTACGAATTGATGGAGCGTAAACCTGCGGATGGTTTCACGGGTATTTGGTTTGTAGTCCACTTCATAGTAGTCTCTAATCCAATCCATGATGGCGCGGGTTCCCAACATGGGATTGGTAGCCTGCTGCCAGTTGTCTCCGGGCTTGAGCTGAAGTAAGGCGAGCAATGTCATTGCGCTACGCTCATTTTGTTGGTCCTTGCCAACTCCAAGTTCGCGCAATGTGTCAATGGCATCAGCAATCAGCTGGCTTTTGTCCATGAAAAACAGATACTAAATTGAGAAAAGCCGCGTAAATACAGTATCTATCAGCAAAAAACCAAAAAGAAAATAAGGAAAATTACAACGAAATTACAACAAATGAAAGAGCCTGATGTAACGACTTATGCAAAGAAATACAGAGTTATGAAAAAATAACATTTGAAAAAGAGTGTCTTTTTCTATGCAGTGTAACAGCAACTATTTCATTTCTGCTTGATTACTCTAAAACTTATTAGTCTATGGTTTGTCAAGGGCTTGTTGCGTAAGCAATGCTGAACAGCACCCTTTACAAAATATAGGCTAATAAGTAGTTTTTCAAAAGCAGAAAAGAAATGACAACGCTTATAACAGCATGATTTAATGCAGATAAAGGCAAAATTGAAAGTTATGGAGGTAACGGAAATGAAAATGAAAAATCCTATGCTGGTGGTAACAGATATAGAGAAATCAGTTGAGTTTTATAAAAAGGTTTTTGGGCTTCATGTGATTATGGATTTCGGAGCAAATAAAACTTTAACTGGCGGTTTGGCTTTGCAGACAGTTGAAACATATAAAGACTTTATTGGGAAAAGCGATATTTCTTTTGGTGGCAATAACTTTGGAATTTATTTTGAAGAAGATAATTTTGATGAATTTGCGGATAAGCTGAAAGAATGTGATGTTGAATATGTCCACCCTATTGTAGAACATTCATGGGGACAGCGTGTTGTTCGTTTTTATGACCCAGATAAACATATTATCGAAGTTGGAGAGAATATGAAAATAGTATGCAAGCGTTTCTTAAACAGTGGAATGACGCCGGAACAAGTAGCGGAACGCATGGACGTACCTATGAAATTTGTCAATGCTCGTATGCGATAAATTAGAATTTGTGGAGATGATAGAATGGAATTTAACAAACTAATACCAGAATTAACAGTTAAAGATATAAAAAGAACGAGGGAATTTTACCTTAATATATTACAATTTAAAATTGAATATGAACGAGTAGAAGATAAGTTCATGTTTCTATCATTTGAAGATTCACAGTTTATGTTTGAAGAATTACGAGATGATGGCTGGAATGTTGCTGAAATGGCATATCCTTTTGGTAGAGGAGTTAATTTTTCTATTGAAGTAAATGATATTGATAAAGTATATCAACAGCTTATTCGCTCTCAATATCCGTTGTTTAGAGAAATGATGTTGAATAAATACGAATCTAATGGAGAACTTATTGAACAAAAAGAGTTTTTAGTGCAAGATCCAGATGGTTATTTATTAAGATTTACACACGAATAATACAAATCCCAGTTTGTGTGGGAGATACGCTCCAAATCTCGCAAACCGACGGAGTGATCCGCCAGCGGTGGCGGTCGTAAGACATAGCGCCACGCCAGCTTGCTGGCGAGCGGGCGGTTCACTTCGGCGGTTTGGCGAGCGCAGCGAGCCTTAGAAAGCCCCCGTTATCTAACAAGGGGGGCACAAAAAACAAGAAACAATATACACTACTAAGCGGAAAACGCTGTATTTATAAGGTAAAACCGCTTATGACAAGATGTTAACTAAAAAAGCACTCATTTAACACATAAAAATTGAATAAGGCATAGGAAAGACAGTTGATTTCAAATAAGGAATTGATTGTCTTTTTCTTTTAGGAAAAATTTAAGTAGAGGTAATTATCAGTAAATGGTAGTTGTTTTTTTGATTGGAGGAATTAAAGAATGAATGATAAAAATTTTATTGAAGAATTAAAACATAAACGGAATGAATATGGGGTATCTCAAAGAAGATTTGCCGTTGCCTGTGGTATCAGTCGTACATATTTTAATCAAATAGAGAACGGTAGTGTTGTTCCCTCTGATGAACTAAAACAAACAATGCAAAAACAGATTGAGCGTTTTAATCCGCAAGAACCATTATTCTTATTGATTGATTACTTTCGTGTCCGCTTTCCTACTACGGACGCATTAAAGATTATTCGTGATGTGTTGCAATTAAAATCTGATTATATGCTTTATGAAGATTTTGGCAAGTACGGATATGAAAGCAAATATGTTTTAGGCGACATCAACATCATGTGTTCCATGCAAGAGCATTTAGGTGTTTTATTAGAACTAAAAGGCAGAGGGTGTCGGCAAATGGAAAGTTATCTATTGGCACAGGAACGCTCATGGTATGACTTTATGCTTGATTGTTTAACGGCAGGTGGTAAGATGAAACGGCTTGACTTGGCAATCAATGATAAAGCAGGAATATTAGATATTCCAAATTAATGGATGACCTTTGTCCTATCGCAAACTTGGGCGAGAGAGAGCTCGGAAGCAGAAGCGAGCTTGTCGTCCTGTTCAATGGCTAAGACGCTGCTGCCGGGGGCTGCTTGACGTGCAGTCACCGCTCCTAAGATGCCGGTGCCGGAACCAAGATCGAGTATGTGAACGGGCTTATCAGAGTGAGTGAAGAGACTCGTGGCTTGTTCGGCAACTGGCATGGGAGTAAGAAACTGTTCCCATTGCTGCTGCTGTTCTGGAGAAAGCAGAGTGGCGGCTTTGTTGCGTATTTCGGCGATGGTTTCACTCATGTGGTTAAGAATAACCGGTCCCGTCGTCGTGCGCAGAAAGGCCCGGCCTCCTTCTGGCTATTTGCCTAAGAAGAAAACCGGGCCGAAGTTTTATCGGCGGCGCTTGGGCCAGCTGATGGGAATGCCGCCATTGGCGGTGAGGTAGTCGTTCAGGGCCTTCTGACTGATGTAGTCCTTGTTTCCCACTCGGATTGATGGCAGCGCGTCCATCATTAGACGAGCTTTGGAACGGCCAACTTTGAACATGCTTTGGAGAGCTGCGACATCGAGGAACTGGAGCTGAGTGTCTGGTTCAGGCTTTTCCATGACGTTCCTCCTTCGGCAAAGCGAAATACGAATTCCAGTAGCTCCAAATGACTTCTCGACAGAAAGTGACTTGTTTAGTCGCGAATTCGAGAAGGTCGGGGTGGTCAGCCTCACAGGCCTTCAGAAGATCGAAATATCCGTGAATGCGCTCTTCCTCCACCAGTTTGACAATGGACATGGCGTCGGATTGATTGCCTTCAACCAGTGCGATTTTTTTTCCAGTCCGCACCGTTGAACTCGAGCACGTCTTCGGGACTGTATGGAGCCTTATCCGGATCATCCATGTGGATCAGGTATCGAGCCATGCCACGGGGATTCTCCAATCGCAGGATCATCTTTGGGCCGCCGAATTGCTCAAAGAAACGCTCGGCGTTCTGGCGTGTGGTCGTGTTGGCCCACATTGCGATTACATGGCGGTGTGGCTTCTTCAGTTCGCCAGTGGCGATGTCGGCAATGTCCTGATCGTGTACGGGAGAAACAAGGATTTCCAGACCGCTGATCTTCATTCGGTCTTTCCAATCGTCGGGACAACTATCGGGATAGATTAGGCCAGCCCAGTACCTGCCTTTTTCGTTCGTAGCTTTTCTCTGATGAGTCATGTCCCTCATCTCTCATCCCTTGCGGGGGCGTCGTAGTAGCCCCCACAACTTGTTTGTCGGGTGTGAACGGGCTCCCGCTGTCGCTTCGCCCGCTTCGTCGTCAGTGCCGGGGCGTCGCAGTGAGTGGATGTCCTGATCCGTCATGAACGGCACATGGATATACCGCACGGTATTGGACTCGCTATCCCACAAATAGCCATCACCGGGACGGTTGAAACTGATCTGCCATGGGCGGGCACCACGCTGCACGGCGTCCTCGCCAAGGGCCATCACAGCCTCGCTCTTGGAATTCAGACGCAACGCTAACGTGGTAAGCAGCAGACTGCGATAGGGGAGACTGGTGCTCACGCGCGGGTTCTGCGTGGACACGACCACGGTACAGTTCAATGCTCTAGACCGAGACAGTGCCGATCTAATGGACTCCACGCACGCGTCCGAAGTCTTCTTATCAGAACCGGAACGGATGAGATCGGCGGCCTCATCAATGACGAGCAGGCGGTGCCGCTCATGCTGATCATCGACGGTGCGGACTTGCCCACGCCAACGTTCGGCTCGTGTGTCCACGTCCATGTTGAAAGCGGAGAGAAGATCTTTCGCTTCTTGCAAGGAGTAAGCCTTGTTATCGAGCACGGCGGCGTAGTTTTCGGCCTCCATGCCGGACTTCAAATCAATGAACCAGACTTCCCCGCCAGCCTCCACTTCTTGCCTGATGATGTTTGCGATGACGCTGCCCTTGCCGGAATTGGATTCACCGATGATGGCGAGGTGGGCGGTGCGGGGTATCGAGGCCATTTGCTTTGGCCTCGATACCTCTGCACCTAGCTCATACCGTTGAACGGCATTTTGTTTCTTAAGAAGCATTATCGGAGCTCCTTCAGTTTTGCGAAGGTGACCTTGTATTGCGCTGATCGGAAGAGCCTGCGTGGAATGATCCGGACCTCGGTAGGCTGGAATCTCATTCCCAATCGTGGAGCTACTTCGTCCGCCCACTTGTTGATTCCCTCGTCGCTCGTGTAAGCGGCTGGAATTGTGAAAGTGATTCGTGAGGGGTTCCAGCGCCATTCCACGGAGCAGCATTTGATCTGTTCTTTCGTGAGGGACATCGGCTTAGCAGATAGTGCGGATGCCATGAGACTATTGCGTAGAGCGAATACCACGTATGCTGCGACCCCGATAACTGCAATAGCGCAAGCGATTGCAAGAATGGCAGCCGGATGTTGATGTACTAAGGTGATGAGTGCGTCCATTTGTCCTCCTTGTGGACTTAAGGGTTTGGATTGTGGATGTGGCTGGAGGGCGTCCGACAACGTCCTCCAGCGCTATATGTCAGATGCCGAGGGTCTGCTTGATCATGGCCATTTCGAGCTTGCTGGGGAAGATTCTGCCGATCGACATTCCGTCGAGCAGGACTTCGATGCACTCGTAGCGGTTACCGGCTTTGCTGATACCCTGCACGATTTCCGCGTGCAGCCGTGGTGTCTGTTCGTCTGCCATGTTGCCCACCTCCTTTCTGGGTTTCGTCGATGGTTCCATCCAATCGCGTATCCGAAAACTTGTTTTTATTGAGGTGTAAAATTTACACTAAACAGTATTGAAGAGGATTGTTTTTCGTTGGAATCCCGGCGTTTCTAAGGATCTGATAAAAATATGAAAATTGACTGCGATAATCTGATTCGTGCCTTGAAAACGTTGGCTATGTCGGAGGGCTTGAGTCAGAAAGAGCTGGGTGCGAGTCTAGGTTTTAGCCTTAATCGAACGAAGAACCTTTTCTCCGGACGGTCAAAACTCAGCGGTGAGGAAGTGCTCCGGATTCTTACCAGTCGAGAGCATCCATTACCGAAATTGAAGCGTTACCTACCGCTCTGCCAACTGCAACAAGATCTATGGGCTATCGAGTCCGAAAACCGTGGCGCGTCTGAAGAGAGCGAACTGGCTGTTGCGGATGCACAAGCAATACAGGGTTCCCTCATGACGGTGAATGTCAATAAACCACTTTCGGAGATGGCTCGTGATGTCATGCATGACAAGAAATGGCGAGTGCTTCCGACCGGTTGGATCTGTTCGGTGACAATCGTGGGTGACCAATGTACGTATGATCCGATTGCTCCGGACTTTGTTACGGCAGTATCGGCGATGAAGAAGATGGGGTGGATTTGGAAGCGAGGAAGTGGCGTATTCGCAAATTGGAACAAGATAAACGGCGGCATGTCGGGGGAAGAAGCAGCTGGATATTGTGAGAACGCCTTACGGTCGTTCATTCTTGATCCTGAAAATGATGTAAGTATGAGTGACTCGTTTCGCCGGGCCGTACAGAAATATTGGGTGGGGGCGTCCGATACCGAAGAAATCGACAGGCTTCGGAATGTTGTGGAAAATGTTCGGCGGATGGCTGAGCATTGGGTAGATTGGGAATTGTCTGACGAGCCCAATGAATATGGTGTGTCACCAAAACAGATTTATGCGAACAAGTTCGACTACTTCGAGCAAGAGGTTCTCGGAATGCGGCAGCTTCATTTTGATTTGCTCAATGATGGAACTGAAATTCCGTCCGACTTAGAAACTAGATATCGTGAGACCTTCTCGGAAGACGGCAAGCCTTACAAATATTCCTACCGTATTGACCCTATCCTCAAAGTCAACGATGGTCCGGGACCCCTTGTAGACGCCTCTCCAGAGGACTGGAAGCGGTACCATGCAATCCGTGATGGTTCGTGAATTTGTTGATTCATGTTGGTACTGCTTGGCGGATTTGTCCAGAATTTGTCCAGATTCACGGTGTGTAGACGGATGTTGGAATACGAGAAAAGGCTAGGAATCAAATAATTCCTAGCCTTTTCACTGGTAGCGGGGCATGGATTTGAACCATGGACCTCTGGGTTATGAGCCCAGCGAGCTACCGAGCTGCTCCACCCCGCGTCGGCACGTCCTGTATTTGGACAGCTCGCTCAACAATACCCGATTAATCAGGAGTGTCAAGATTCTCGGGCGTGTCGGCCATGGGATGGGGCACGGCTCAGGCGGCCGGCTGGCCGGGCACTGACCTGACGGTGACCGTGCTCAACGCGCTCGGCCTGTTGGTCGGCGCGTTCATCGGCGCGTCCACGTCCACGGCCAAGCTCACGGCCTGATATGCGAAATATTTCGCCCGGTGGATTCGGTGGAATATTTCGCGCCCCGGACAAACAACCCCCGCCCAAGATCGCGGACCATGCGCATGGCGTGGATGCCGCGACTTGGGCGGGGGTTTCGTCGTTTCAGACCGTCAGAAGCCGTTGTTCCTTCCTGCGTTCGGCGATCTTCTCGGCGAGCCATGTGTTGACCACGGCGTTGCGGCTGACCGCCAGCTCGTCCGCTTCGGCGTCGAGGCTTTCGACCATCCAGTCGGGCAGGGTGAGATTGACCTTGCGGGTCTTGGTCTTCGCGGGGCGGATGACGCGGGGCTTCGTCATGTCGAAGTACCGGCGCATGTCGTCGCCGCGTTCGAAGGCCTCGTCGATGTCCGAGGCCTTGACTTCCTCAATCGTCCTTGTGCTGCTCATAGGTGTCCTCCTCGTAGTCGCGTGAGCGCCGCACCGAGATGATGCGGACGATGTCCTTGTGTTCTCCCCGGTAGGTGACGATGGCCGTCCAGTGCTTGCCGTCGATGACGCCGAGCTCAAGGTAGCGGGCGTCGTCGCTGCGCGGGTCGGCGTCGAATTCAAGCACGACGTCGTCCCACATGCGTTGGGCTTGCTCGAAGTCGATGCCGTGCTTGGCGAGGTTCTTCGCGCTTTTGGCCGGGTCATACTCGAATTCCACGTCCTACCTCCTACTGAATACCTATCATACACTTAACGAATACCATTGCAATACCTGTGGTGTTCATGAGGTGAGTATGCTCGCTGACACCGTCTTCCCGGGCCTTGAATCGGGCATGGGTGCGGATGCGGCTGAGGGACGTCAACTGGCAGCGCCTCGTGCTGATTGTGTTGCGAAAGAACCCCCGACCGGATGGTCAGGGGCTATGCAAAGTATGGAATTGACGAGGTGAAAACCTCTGGGTCATGAGCCCAGCGAGCTACCGAGCTGCTCCACCCCGTGTCGCGCCGGTGTCCCGTGAACCGCCCGCCGGACGGATGCCTTGAACCGTTATCCCGAACGTTGACATAATGGGAGCATGCCTATCAAGATCCCCAGTGGCCTGCCGGCCAGAGATATCCTCGATTCGGAGCGCATCTTCGCTCTGGAGAAGCCCGAGGCGGAGCGTCAGCGCGTCCGTCCTCTCAAACTGGTGATCCTGAACTTGATGCCCAAGAAGATCGAAACCGAAACGCAGCTGCTGAGACTGATCTCCAAATCGCCGCTGCAGGTCGAGATCGACTTCATGAAGACCTCCACACATGAGGCCACGCACGTTTCCGCCGATCATCTCGTCAAGTTCTACGAAAACCTCGATGCGCTCAAAGACAACTATTACGACGGTTTTGTGGTCACCGGCGCGCCTGTAGAGCATATGCCGTTCGAAGATGTGGACTACTGGGACGAGTTCAAGACGATTCTCGACTGGGCCTCCACCCATGTGTTCTCCACCATGTACCTGTGCTGGGGCGCGATGGGCGCACTGTACTACCGCTACGGCATCCACAAGGTGGATTACCCCGAGAAGATTTTCGGCGTATTCCCGCAGTACCTGCAGGACGAATACTGCTTCCTGACCAATGGTTTCGACGAGATTGATCTGCAGCCGCACTCCCGCCTCGCCGGCGTGAACGAAAACGAGGTACGTGCCAACCATGACCTTCAGATCTTGACTTGGGGGCCACAGTCCGGCCCGGGCCTGATCGCCACACGTGACTTCTCCGAAGTGTTCGCGCTCGGCCATTGGGAGTACGGCAAGTACACGCTCGCCGAGGAATACGAGCGCGATATGGCCAAGGGCATGACCAACGTGCCCTTCCCGAAGAACTACTTCCCGCATGACGATTCGAAACTGGAACCGTTGTTCGCCTGGCGCGCCCACGCCAATCTGCTGTGGCGCAACTGGCTCAACTGGGTGTACCAGACCACGCCGTATGACCTGACCGAGGTGCCGCAGCTCAGGGCTGAGAAGAAGCTCGGTACTGATCGTTCGATTCGGCATGAGCCGGGCGGGCCGCGCCAGGATGATTTCGAGCCGTTCGCCCACGACGGATACGGAGTGATCAGAGGGTAGCGCAAATGCCGCACATCCTCGTATTGTGACTAATAGCGCACAATGCTTGCGCAACATCCGAAAAACCTTGCGCCGCCGCCGATTCCAGAAGACGCGCCGGTGTAGTATTGACATTGTCTAGACGCAGGCAAATAATCACTCTTCAGTCATTCGGAGCCGAATGCCCAGCGCAGACTCCGTGTCCGCGCCCGGCAGACTCCACACCGAGGAGACGAAAGTAACGAGCACGTCACATTTGCCTGCCCGGTGGGTTTAAACTGACACCTGACATTGAAGAAGCAGGAGGCGTGATATGGTCGGTTCGCTCAGCGCAGGATTGCTGTTGGCTGACGAGGCAGGCGCTCATCTGCCCTCGGTTGATGACTTCCTTCCCCCGGAGATTCTGTTCCAGGGAACTCCGTTTGCCATCAACCGCATTATTCTGATTCGTATCGTGGCAACCATTGTGCTGCTGGTGGTGCTCGGCGTGACTGCGAAACGCGCCAAGCTCATCCCCGGCCGTTGGCAGGGCGTAGTCGAGTACGGTCTCGACTTCGTGCGCGACAAGGTCGTGTATGACGTGATGGGCGAGACCCGCGGCAAACGTTACGTGCCGATGATCACCACCCTGTTCTTCACGATCTTCGTGTTCAACCTGTGCGGCATCATCCCCGGCATGAACATGGCGGCCAACGCCACGGTGGTCATGCCGCTCGTGTTCGCCGTCTGGACACTGATCCAGTACTGGATCGCCGCCATCCGCTCGCAGGGCCTCGGCCACTATCTGCGCCACGAGCTGTTCACCCCCGGTGTGCCGTGGCCGGTCTACATCCTGCTGGCTCCGATCAACCTGCTTGAGTTGTTGATCATCCGCCCGGCCTCTCTGACCATCCGTCTGTTCGCCAACATGGTTTCCGGCCACCTTATGGTCGCCACCTGCCTGGCGTTCGCACAGTTCTGGATGGTTGACGCGGCCAACAAGTTGCAGGGCATCCCGGTGGGTGCGCTGTGGTTCGCCGGTGGTTTCGCCATGACCTGCTTCGAGGCGTTCGTCGCCTTCCTGCAAGCCTACGTCTTCGCGATTCTTTCCACCGTGTACATCAACCTGAGCTTCCCGGAAGAGTGACGGGCGACTAACCCGCCGCTTCCGGTCCCCGGTCTGGGAAAATCGCAGACCGACCAAACCCCAAGATTTATAACGTCGCCAAGTACGTTAGAAAGGAAACACAATGGATATCATCACCCTCGCAGAGGTCGCCGGCAACCTGTCCGTCATCGGTTACGGTATCGGTACTCTTGGCCCTGGCATTGGTCTGGGCATCCTCTTCGGCAAGGCCATGGAATCCACCGCTCGTCAGCCTGAGATGTCCGGCAAGATCCAGACCATCATGTTCATCGGCCTGGCTCTGGTCGAGGTGCTGGCACTGATCGGCTTCGTCGCCGCCCTGATCATCCGCTGATCAACAGACGAAAACCGATTATGTCCATCACTGAAAGGAGGGCTTGATGGCACAAGCAGCAAGCGGGATTGACCTGTTCATTCCCGAGGTCTATGACATCGTATGGTCGGCGATCATCCTCGTCATCGTTGCAGTGTTCTTCTACAAGTTCTTCATGCCGAAGTTCAACGCGATCTTCGACGAGCGTGCCGCCAAGATTCAAGGCAACATCGCCAAGGCGGAGCAGGCTAAGAAGGACGCCGACGAGGCCAAGGCCAAGTATGAGGCCCAGCTGAGCACTGCCCGTGTGGACGCCGCCAAGATCCGCGACGACGCCCGTGCCGAAGCGTCTCACATCATCGCCGACGCCCGTTCGCGCGCCGAGTCCGATGCGGCCCAGATCGCCGCATCCGCACAGCGCTCGATCGAATCCCAGCACCAGCAGGCCATCGTCTCGCTCAAGGGCGAGGTCGGTGCGCTTGCCACCGCTCTGGCCGGCAAGATCCTTGGCGCCAAGCTGGAAGACAACGACGTGCAGTCCTCGATGATCGATTCGATGATCGACGATCTGGCCGTCAAGAAGTGACCGTGACCATCCGTAACCAGAAAGGGAGGTGACCATGCGAGGAGAGGCATCACGTATTGCAGACCGCGAGTCGCGTGATTCGCTGGCCCCGAAACTGCGCGACACCCGTGAGGACGCGTGGCGGATCGGCAACGAACTGTTCACGATCACCAAGGTGCTCGACGACAGCATCCAGCTCGAACGCGCGTTGACCGACCCGTCCCGCCCGGTTGCCGACAAGGTGGCCGTGCTGACGGAACTGCTCGGCGACAATGTGCATCCGATGACCATGGAGATCATGACCGATTTGGTCTCCCGTCACTGGAGCCGTGCGCGGGACATCGCCAACGCGGTGGAGGATTTCGGCGTGGACGCCATGATGTACTACGCGGACGCCACCGGCGCCACGCTGCAGGTCTCCGTCGAGCTGTCCGAACTGCATTCCGCGTTGCTGAACCTGCCGGTCGTGCGCGCCAAGCTGTACGACTACCAGGCCACCAGCGAGGCCCGTGTGAAGCTGTTCCGTGAGGTGTTCTCTGGCAAGACCCTGAACAAGGTCACCATGAGGCTCGCCGAACACGCCACTTGCAACCTGCGCCGCCGCCGCTACTTGGAGACCATCCAGTGGATGATCAACAAGTTCTCCCGTCACATGGGCGAGTCGATGGTCACCGTGACCACCGCCACCCCGCTGAAGAAGGAGCAGATCAAGCGACTGGTCGAGGTCTACTCCGCCAAGGTGGGCCGCCAGGTGCACATCAACTCGGTGGTCGATCCGACCGTGCTGGGTGGTATGCGCATTCAGGTGGGCGACGAAGTCACGGACAACACCGTGGTCGCACAGCTGCAGAACCTTCATCGCAAGGTGCAGACGGAGGCGACTCCGGCCTGACCGGCCGAGCCAATCCGTCCAACACCACACACAAGCAAAGACTTGACTGAACAATAACCAATAGAAGGAGTGATCATGGCAGAACTGACCATCGATCCCGCCTCGATTCGCAAGGCCCTCGACGACTTCGTGTCGTCGTACAAGCCGAGCGACACCCCCACCCAAGAGGTGGGATATGTCGCCACGGCCGGTGACGGCATTGCGCACGTGACGGGATTGCCTGGTTGCATGGCCAATGAGCTGCTGACGTTCGAAGACGGCACGCTCGGCCTGGCGTTCAACCTTGACGCCCGTGAGATCGGCGTGGTGATCCTCGGCGATTTCGCTGGAATCGAGGAAGGCCAGGAAGTGCGCCGCACCGGCGAAGTGCTCTCCGTGCCCGTCGGCGACGGCTACCTCGGTCGCGTCGTGGACCCGCTGGGCAAGCCGATCGACGGCCTCGGTGAGATTCAGAACATCGAAGGCCGGCGTATCCTCGAAGCCCAGGCCCCCGACGTGATGCACCGCCACCCGGTCGACGAGCCGCTGTCCACCGGCCTCAAGGCCATCGACGCGATGACCCCGATCGGCCGCGGCCAGCGCCAGCTCATCATCGGCGACCGCCAGACCGGTAAGACCGCCATTGCGATCGATACCATCATCAACCAGAAGGCCAACTGGGAATCCGGCGACCCGAAGAAGCAGGTCCGCTGCATCTACGTGGCCATCGGCCAGAAGGGCTCCACCATCGCCTCGGTGAAGCAGAGCCTGGAAGACGCCGGCGCCATGGAGTACACCACCATCGTGGCCTCCCCGGCAGCCGATTCCGCTGGCTTCAAGTACATCGCCCCGTACACCGGCTCGGCCATCGGCCAGCACTGGATGTACAACGGCAAGCATGTGCTCATCGTCTTCGATGACTTGTCCAAGCAGGCAGAGGCCTATCGTTCGATTTCCCTGCTGCTGCGCCGCCCGCCGGGGCGTGAGGCATACCCGGGTGATGTGTTCTACCTGCACTCCCGCCTGCTCGAACGTTGCGCCAAGGTCTCCGATGACCTGGGCGGCGGTTCGATGACGGGTCTGCCGATCGTCGAGACCAAGGCGAACGATGTGTCCGCCTATATCCCGACCAACGTGATCTCCATCACCGACGGCCAGATCTTCCTGCAGTCCGATCTGTTCAACGCCAACCAGCGCCCCGCCGTGGACGTCGGTATCTCCGTCTCCCGAGTCGGTGGCGCCGCACAGACCAAGGCTCTGAAGAAGGTCTCCGGTACGCTGAAGATCTCCCTGGCACAGTACCGTTCGCTGGAATCCTTCGCCATGTTCGCCTCCGATCTGGATGCGGCATCCAAGGCCCAGCTGACCCGTGGTGCCCACTTGACCGAGCTGTTGAAGCAGCCGCAGTTCCACCCGTACTCGCCGGAACAGGAAGTCGTGTCCGTATGGACCGGCACCCACGGCAAGCTCGACGACCTCGACCTGAAGGACGTCCTTCCGTTCGAGCAGGGACTGCTGGACTACATCGACCACAACACCGATATCCTCAAGACCATTCGCGAGACCGAGGAATTCACCGCCGACACCGAGGCTGCCCTCGATAAGGCCGTGGATGAGTTCCGCTCGACGTTCGTCTCCGGCAGCGGCAAGCCGTTGGAAGAGAAGAAGGTCGAAAGCGTCAAGGCCGCGCCGGTCGATCAGGAAAAGATCGTGGCGGGAGAAAAGTAAGCCATGGGCTCGCAACTCGCATTGAAATCACGCATCCACTCCACCGAGTCGTTGGCGAAGATCTTCAACGCTCAGGAGATGATCGCGTCTTCGCATATCGCCAAGGCCCGTGATGTGGCCCTGAACGCGAAGCCGTACTCCGATGCGATTTTCGATGCCGTGCAAGCGTTGGTGGCCCACACCCATATCACGCATCCGATTGCGGTGAAGGACGAGAACAACCCGCGTGTGGCCGTTCTCGCCCTCACCTCGGATCGTGGCATGGCCGGCCCGTACACCTCTTCGATTATCCGTGAAACGGAGTCGCTGCTGTCCCGCCTTGATGCGGCAGGCAAGCAGCCGGAGCTGTTCGTGTACGGGCGTCGCGGTTCGACGTACTACAAGTACCGCAATCGTGACATCGCGGCGACGTGGGAAGGAAACACCGACCAGCCCGGCGTGGAAATCGCTGAAACGATCTCCGACACCCTGATGGACGCCTACATGAAACCGGCCGAGAAGGGTGGAGTCTCCGAACTCTACATCGTCTACACCGAGTTCATCAACATGGTGGTGCAGAAGGTGCGCGTGCTGCGCATGCTGCCGGTCGAGATCGTGCAGAACGAGACCAAGGTGCCGTCGCCCGATGAAGCGGCCCCGTCCACTGCGGACATCGCCCCGCTGTACACGTTCGAGCCCAGTCTCGAAAAGGTGTTGGACGCGATTCTGCCGAAGTACATCCAGTCCCGAATCCACGAGTGCCTGCTGACCGCAGCCGCGTCGGAAACCGCAAGCCGCCAGAACGCCATGCACACGGCGACCGACAACGCGCGAAACCTGATCGATGACCTTACCCGCAAGCTCAACGCTTCCCGTCAGGCCTCGATCACCCAGGAACTTACCGAAATCATCGGCAGCGCCGACGCGCTGACCAAGAAGGAAGAGTAGGAACGCATATGGCTGACAACCAGACCACTGCGGCCGAGCCTACCAACGGTCGCGTCACCCGCGTCCAGGGCTCGGTTATCGACGTTGAATTCCCGGTGGGTCATCTGCCCGACATCTACAACGCCCTGAAAGTAACGATCGTCAACACCGGCGCCAAGGAAGAAGGCGAGGCGAAGGAGACCGAGATCACCCTCGAGGTCGAACAGCACCTCGGTGATTCCACAGTCCGTTGCGTCGCTCTGAAGCCCACCGACGGCCTGGTCCGTGGTGCCTCCGTCTCCGACACCGGCGTCCCGATCTCCGTGCCTGTCGGCGACGTGACCAAGGGCCACGTCTTCGATGTGTCCGGTAACATCCTCAACAAGAAGCCGGATGAGACCATCACCGTCTCCGAGCGTTGGCCAATCCACCGCAACCCGCCGGCCTTCGATCAGCTGGAGTCCAAGACCCAGATGTTCGAGACGGGCATCAAGGTCATCGACCTGCTGACCCCGTACGTGCAGGGCGGCAAGATCGGTCTGTTCGGTGGTGCAGGTGTGGGCAAGACCGTGCTGATTCAGGAAATGATTCAGCGCGTGGCCCAGAACCACGGTGGTGTGTCCGTGTTCGCTGGCGTCGGCGAGCGTACCCGTGAGGGTAACGATCTGATCGGCGAAATGGCCGAGGCCGGCGTGCTTGAGAAGACCGCACTGGTCTTTGGCCAGATGGATGAGCAGCCGGGCACCCGTCTGCGCGTCCCGCTGACCGCACTGACCATGGCAGAGTACTTCCGTGACGTGCAGAACCAGGACGTGCTGCTGTTCATCGACAACATCTTCCGCTTCACCCAGGCCGGTTCCGAGGTGTCCACCCTGCTGGGTCGTATGCCTTCCGCCGTGGGTTACCAGCCGAACCTGGCCGATGAGATGGGTTCCCTTCAGGAGCGCATCACCTCGACCCGTGGTCACTCGATCACCTCGTTGCAGGCCATTTACGTGCCGGCCGATGATTACACCGACCCGGCCCCGGCCACGACCTTCGCCCACCTGGATGCGACCACCGAGCTTTCCCGTGACATCGCCTCCAAGGGCATCTACCCGGCCGTGGATCCGCTGAGCTCCACTTCGCGAATCCTCGATCCGCGTTACGTGGGCCAGGCCCACTACGACTGCGCCAACCGCGTCAAGGCGATTCTGCAGCGCAACAAGGAACTGCAGGACATCATCGCCCTGATCGGTATCGACGAGCTCAGCGAGGAAGACAAGACCACCGTGAACCGTGCCCGCAAGATCGAGCAGTTCCTCGGCCAGAACTTCTACGTGGCCGAGAAGTTCACCGGTCGCCCCGGCTCCTACGTGCCGGCCGACGAGACCATCGAAGCCTTCACCCGCATCTGCGACGGCGTGTACGACGACGTCCCGGAGCAGGCGTTCTCCGGCATCGGCGGCATCGACGACCTCGAAGAGAAGTGGCACAACATGCAGAAGGAACTGGGTGCGTGATGGCTGCGGAAAAAACCACGATGAAGGTCAACATCGTCGCCGCTGACCACCCTGTGTGGCACGGCGAGGCGACGAGTGTGACCATTCCCGCCTCTGAGGGCGGCATGGGCATCCTGCCCGACCATGAGCCTGTGCTCACAGTGATCAAGCAGGGTACGCTCACCGTGGTTGAGCCCGATGGCGATCGTCACATGTTCGAGGTGACCGACGGATTCATTTCCTTCGACTCGAACAAACTCACCGTGGCGGTCGAGCGCGGCCACGACGTCCAGTACTCCGGCATCGCCGAGTGATCTGAACCAACTCCTTAAGGGACTCTCTGGTTTTCCAGAGAGCCCCTTTTGCTATGTATGCCATGTGTTGCGCTACAGTGGTGGCCTATGCGAGTTATTGTTGCCGACTGTTCGGCCGAGTATTCGGGCCGCCTCAACGCCTCACTGCCCCTGGCCAAACGTGTATTGCTGATCAAGGCCGATTCCAGCCTGTTGATTTTCTCCGAATTGGGCTCCTACAAGCCGCTGAACTGGATGACCGCGCCCTGCACGATTCGTGAGATCGACCCAGCCGCCAAATCTGCGCAACATTCCCGGGAAAGTGTCGCTGGTGGGGCTGTGGATGGTGATTCCGCGACGCATTCCCCGGAAAGTGTCGCCGCTGGTGAGCCGGAAAAGGTGTTACGTGTCAGCGCCGACAAGGGCTCGGACATTCTTGAAGTGACGCTGCAACACATCTATTCCGACCAAACCTATGATCTGGGCGAAGATCCGGGTCTCATCAAGGATGGCGTGGAAGACCATCTGCAGCGCTATCTGGCCGAGCAGATCGAGCGTATCGGCAAGGGAGCCAAGCTGGTGCGTCGCGAATACCCGACCGCCATTGGCCCAGTGGATATTATGGCCGTGAATGCCGAAGGCGAGCATGTGGCTGTGGAAATCAAACGTCACGGCGGCATTGATGGCGTCGAGCAGCTGACTCGCTACTGCGAACTGCTCAATCGTGATCCGCTGCTGGCCCCGGTGCACGGCATCTTCGCCGCACAAACCATCACGCCGCAAGCCCAGGTCTTGGCCAAGGACCGTGGCTTCACCTGCCTCATTCTCGATTACGACGATATGAAAGGCACCGAGGACGACAGTCTCAGGCTGTTCTAGATATAGCAGGGGCTCCCTCATCAGAGGGAGCCCCTGCTATATCTTTATCTTTTAGTACGCGGCGAGAATATCGATTACGAAGACCAACGTGGAGTTGGCGGGAATCGAACCTTGCTCCTTATCTCCATAGGCCTGATCCGGCGGAATCACCAGCAGAACCTGAGAGCCGACGGTCTGGCCGACCAGACCCTTCTGCCAGCCCTCGATAACCTGATGCTGGCCGCTGGAATCGCTGAACAGATCGGCGTCGATTGTGGAATCGCGATCCCAGGACGAATCGAACTGCTTGCCATTCGTAAGCCAACCGGTGTACTTGACCACCACGGTGTTCTTGTCGGTCAGCTTGGCGCCGTTACCCTTGATCAGCGTCTGCGAGATCAGCGAATCAACCGAACCCTGACCGTTCATGTCAATGGACGGCTTGCCATTCTTGGCTCGCGTCACCTTCGGCAGATTGGCCGGCACATTCTTGACTTCCTCGCCAGTGGCCTTCTTCAGGTCCTTGGACTTGGAGACAAACGTCATCGCCAGAATGTAAGAGTATCCGGACGAATCCTGAGCGTTGACGCCAAAGCCGATCGTGGTGTTGATCTTGGCGCCCTTGATCTGGTTGTAGTAGGTCGAGGAGAGGGTCTTGGAATCCACCTTCAGCGAGCAATCCGGCGTGTTCTTGGTCCAGGTGTCCATGAGCTCGGTGCCGTCTTTAACGTTGAGCGCGATGCCTTGGGCACAGACGCGGTCGCCCTCCTCGATCACGTCGCCATCGCCCTTTTGCAGCACCACATAGGAGCCGTCGGACACGGTCATCGGCGTATTAAAGGAGATGGTCGGCTTCTCGCCGAGCTTGCCCTTGGCGGTCACGCCGGCAATTTGGCCCTTCTTGTCAGAAGAGTCGGAAGATGAAGAGGAATCGGAAGAAGAGGATTTCGAGTCCGAGCTCGAACTGGAGCAGGCAGCCAGCGACACGCACATCGCCAGTGAACAGGCAAGAGCAACGGCCTTGCCGAGGGGGGATAACATAGACTTAACAGACTTACGCATGGCACACCACCCTACTGGTAAACCTTGATTTTCTGCGCTCCTAGGTAATAAACAGGTGAAGATTGTAGAATGGTTGAGTTATGAGTGCTGAAGAACAGACTACAAGACCGGATAAGGGCGCCAAGCGTCCATCCCGTCATGCCAAGATCATGCGTGGAGTGGTGACGCCTATCTTCGGCCTATTGGCCGTGGCGGCTGTGGTGTTGGGGTACATGAATGCCACGATATGGAAGCCCTCCACTGAAATCACCGCTTCCGCAACCATGAGCGGCTCCCGGTATGCCGTCACTGATCCGAATGTGCTGACCTTGTTGGATCAGAACGCCACGATAACCGTGGACTCGGGATCCTCTCAGGACGAGGCGTGCGTGGCGTTGGGGCCGGCCAAGGATGTTGCCGGATGGGTCGCGTCCGAGAAGTCCTATACCCGCATCACCGGATTGGCGTCATGGAGCGAGCTGAGCACCCGGAAGGGAAGCAGCACGAGTCAGGGAGCGCCTACCAGTGCCGATGGCGCGGTGTCGTTCAAGGATTCCGATATGTGGACTGACGTGAGATGCGGCACTGGGTCCGTTTCGCTGGAGAGCAAGAAGACCGGCGCCTCGACGGTAGCCATTGTGGATCTGGGCGAAAATGTCACCAACGCCAAGGTGCAGCTGCACTGGGTGCGCTCCGCAGTGCCGGACTTTGCGATGCCGTTCTATCTGTCCGGCGGATTGCTGGCCGTGCTGGCCGTACTGTGCGCCTCCGTGTTCGCCATGCCGCCGCATAAGCGCCGCAAGCGCATGGTGGAAGGCACGGCAAGCGCCGTAATTGAGGAAGAGGCGCCCGCCAGCATCGCAGTGTCCGGGAAGCCGGATGGGGCAAGTCGACGTAATCGTCGCCGCCACGCCACGCATCAGCGTTCGGGCCGTGCGTCCTCGCAATCTGAAGCCACCGAAACACCGGTTATCATCGACCCAAGTTCGCGTAACCTGGTCGCCGACCAGCAGACCGGTGCCGAGAGCGGCGCTGAGACCGGCTTCAGCGCCGGCGATAACGAAGCGACTTCGGTAATCACCCCTGACGAACTGCAGGCCTACTTCTCCCGCTTGGCCCAAGAGGTCAATACCGGAGACGACTCGGCCGATGCCGGACAGGAGGAAAGCTGATGAACAAGCGATGGAACAAACTGTGTGTGGCCGCCCTCGCCTGCGTGGCGTTGGTCGTGCCGTTGACCGCCTGTGAAGGCCGGCTGCCGACGCCGGCTGCTGATACCTCCACCAAGGTTGCGCCGGATTTGACCGAGACGCAGGAGAAGAAGATTCGCCTGAAGATTCTCAAGACGATCGATGAAGCCGATCAGGCCAAGAATCCCGATGGATATGCGGCCGTTATGGGCGGGCCCCAGCTGGACATTCGCATCAGCCAGACCACGATCAATCAGCGTGGCGGCGGTATGTCCCAATATGCGACCATTCCCAAGGACATCGCCCAGACGGTGATTCCTACGGACGACGGATGGCCTCGCTCGGTGTTCACCATCACGACCACCACCGAAGATCAGCAGTCCAAGCGTTTGCTGGTCTTCGATCAGGAATCCGCCCAGCAGAATTACAAGCTGATGGCCATGGCTCGACTGTTTGAGGGAGCCAAGCTGCCAAAGTTCGAGATTCCGACTCTTGGCTCGCAGATGGGCACCGCAAAGGATGAGAAGCTGGTGGCCACTCCCGCCGATGCCTTGACCCAATACGCCGATGTGCTGCAGAACGGCTCCAAGAGCCAATACGCTTCCAAGTTCGCAGACGATCTGCTGCGCCAGGAACTGGCCAATACCACGGCCAAGGTGCAGGAAGGTATGCAACGCAACAATGGTACGCAAGAGCAAAAATTCACCGCTGTGCCTGAACAGATGTGGGTGATGCGTGCTGCAGACGGTGCCGGTGATTTGGTGGTTGGCCGTATTAACGGCGAATGGACTCGCAAGGCAGGGGATGGCCGCGAATCGCAGCCGGCTTCCGACGACGAGAAGGCGCTGTTCAATAGCGACAAGTACACCAGCACCATGAAGGTCACGTATGTGAACGTGGTGGCCTTGTACATTCCGTTGGCAAGCTCCGGTGCGCAAATCACCGCAGTGGGCGCCGACCGTCAGCCGGTAAAGGTCGAAGCGCTGTAATTGTTGCCGCCACCCACCGCGCGGTTAACGTCCCACCACGATGTGATTCGTCCACCACGATGTCGATAAAATCTTACCTTTCGCATAATGGTGCCGTTTGGGGTCACATCGTGGTGGGCGTTTTGCTACGTGGTGGGAATTTCACCGCGTAGTGGAAGAATCACTACGTGGTGGGAATCGGCATTACAATCAATGTCAGCAAATGTGATTGTTGTTGTACGCGAATCGCGTGGAATCGGGAGGCATTATGGCAGAGCAGCAGTTCAATCCGGGAGTCTCATTGGCGGGTGCCGTCGATTTGGAGGCGCTGAAGCATCAGGTCAAGGCCGAGCCCGGCCAAGCGGGCGGCGCGCCTGCCGCTGGTGGGTACGTGATCGACACCACCGAAAACACCTTCCAGGCAATGGTGCAGACTTCTGCGACCTTCCCGATCCTGTTGCTCCTGTGGGTGCCGACCGATGACCGCCTGTTCCCGATGGCCCGTGTACTGGGCGACGCGGTGAATGCCCTGAACGGCCAGATTCAGCTCTCCCGTATCGATATCTCGTCCAATCCCTCGATTGCCCAAGCGCTGCAAGTGCAGGGCGCGCCCGCACTGTTTGCGTTGATTGCCGGCCGTCCGATGCCGCTGTTGCAGGGCCTTCCGGGTGACGACGAGCTCAAGCAACTTACCGACGAGGTGATTCCGAAGATCATTCAGGCCGCCGCACAGTCTGGTGTGAACGGTACCGCGCCGTACTCGGGTGATCCTGATTCCGATGCCGCCAAGAGCGCTGGTGCCACCGGTGCCGGCGCGGGTGCTGAGCAGGTGCCGCCGGAGCATGCCGAAGCCCATCGTTTGGCCGAGGAGGGCGATTACGCCGGTGCCGCCGCCGAATACGAGCGCGTGCTCGAATCCGACCCGTCCGATGCACTGGCCGCCCGCGAACGTGCGAAGGCGCTGTTGCTGGCCCGCTCCAGGGCCGCTGATGTACGTGACGTACGTGCCGCTGCCGCCGCAGCGCCGGACGATGTGGAATCGCAGTTGGCCGTGGCTGATATCGACATGATTGGTGGCCAGATTCAAGACGCTTTCGACCGTTTGCTGGACTTTTTGGCCGCCGGGCACAAGGCCGATATCGAGCAGGTTCGCAAGCGTCTGCTCGAATACTTCGCCATCCCCGAACCCACCGACCCGCGTCTGGCCCGCGCCCGCCGTCGCCTAGCCACCCTCATGTACTAAGTGGTTTTGGCTCCCCTCTTTGAGAGGAGCTGTCAGGCGTAGATGACTGAGAGGAGCGCGCGAGCGTACTTGACTGCTTCCCCTAAACCATCCGATTCTTCCCGAAATACTGCTGGAATCTTGGCCCCTCCAGCGCCAGCTCCTCCTCGAAATCGTCCGCCCACTTACAGAACGGACGGTTGGCGAGACCATCGTTATTGAATCGCGCCTGATCGGTGATTTCGGTGATGCAGAATTTCGGAATCGTCAGATTGGTAACCGGCCCGGATCGTTCGGCCTCGGCTACGATGAGCGGCGCGTTCGGCCCGCCGAACACGTCCACGCTCCAGCCGTCTTCCGCAATCCACACGGAATACCGGTTCTTGATGATTACCGAGCCGCCGCGCTTGATGAGTTCGGCGGCGATGCGCGTGTCGATCTCGCGCTCGACCTCGTAGCGCGTGCCACCCACGGACGGACCTTTGACGGTGATATACGCTTCCGAGAACCGGTCGCGGTACTCGTCCAGCACGGCCACCGGATTTACGTCGGGCGTCATGTCGACGTGAACCTTGTGCGAGACCAGCCGCACGCGCAAGGCGTAATTGTCGGCATGCACGTAGTAGCTCTGAATAATGAGGGTCGGGGCGTCGCCGTCGTCGTATTCCGCCGGCAGCTCGCGGCAGAAGAAGCGGCGTTCGTATTCGAAGTCATCTGTAGGTTCCGACATAACCTCATTGTAGAGCCGATGATGGCGATTTTCTCGTTATTTTGGCGACGTATGTGCCTCATGCAGCGTGATGTGGTGTACAGTAAAGAAGTTACTCGGGTTTGTAGCTCAGTGGATAGAGCGTCTGTCTCCGGAACAGAAGGTCGTGGGTTCGATCCCCATCAAGCCCACCAGCATGGCTTTCGGCTAGCCGCCGGAAGCCTTTTGCATATTCGGCGCGTGCTGGTGCTGGTGCTGGTGTCGGCAATGGCAAGGCTGGTGATGCCGGCTCGCTTGGGTTGTGGAAAAACCGCCCGGTTTGGCGAGAAAGGTAGCCGAATCGTCTGGAATAGCAAGGAATAGTCTGTTGATGGCCGTATGCCGGGCATCATGCGCGCTAAACGCGACTTCGCTCAGTAGACTGCTACGTAATCGGCATTGCCAATCGTTGCCGATCGTGCGATTGGTCGTAGCCGGTGGTGATGTGTACCGGCGCCGGCCGCAGCAGGTGGGCGCCCCAAGATGAGAAGGAGCACAATATGAGCGAAAAGATGGAAGCCGTAGCCACTTCCGAGGCGCCGGCCGCGCTGGGCGCATACAGCCAGGCGGTGAAGGCCAATGGCTTCGTGTTCGTATCCGGCCAGCTGGGCATCGATCCGGCCACCGGCGAACTGGCGGGCGAGACCGCTGGAGAGCAGGCCGCGCAGGCGTTGAAGAACATCAAGCACATTCTCGACACTGCCGGCACCGGCATCGAGCATGTGTGCCGTGCCACCATCTACCTGAAGAACGTCGAGGACTTCAAGGAAGTGGACGCACGTTACGCTGAGGCGTTCATCGGCTCCGTCAAGCCCGCCCGCGTGGCCTTTGGCAACAACATGATTCCCAAGGGCGCGCTCGTGGAGATTGACGCCATCGCGGTGGAGTGATTCGAACGTTTCCCCGGCGGCCCGTCTGCGCGCATGGTGTGTGCAGACGGGCCGCCGCGTATTGTGCGACGCATTCCCGGGAATGTCGCGCTAGGCGGGGGTGTGAGGTGTGGTTCCGCGGCACATTCCCGGGAATGTTGCGCTGGAATCGTTGGGCGGTGGTCCGTGCCACAATAGAGACCATGGCATCCAAAGGAAAACCGTCGCCGCGTTCGGCCGTCAGCCCGCTGAGCGACGCCCAGGTCGAGCGTCTGGCCGCCCGTCATACGCTTGTGGACCCGACGCAGTATTACCCGACCGGCCCTCGCACGCCCAATCAGCCGGAGATCGACGCGCAGAACCCCAAGGCCACGAAACGGTTGCTGGCCGGCGTGTCTGGGGTGTTCCGCGCCAGCTGCAAGACCAAGGCCTGGGGCTTGGAACAGGTGCCGGAAACCGGACCGTTCATCACCGCCGCCAGTCATATCACCATGTTTGATGTGTTCGTGCCGATGATGAGCCTGTTCCACATGGGCCGCCGCCCCCGGTACATGGCCAAGGCCGAGATGGCGAAGTGGCCATTGATCGGCAAGTGGTTCCAGTTGGTCGGCATGCAGCCGGTGCAGCGTCATTCGGGCAAGGCCAAGCAGATCGAAGAGACCTCGATTGATATTCTGACGTCCGGCCGCCCGCTGACGGTCTGGCCGGAAGGCACCGTGACCCGCGACCCGAAAAAGTGGGTGATGAGCATTAAGGAGGGCGTGGGATATATCGCCCTTGAATCCTCGCGCAGACTGGGGCATCAGGTGCCGCTGTACCCGGCGGTGACGTGGGGTGCCGCCTCCATCAACCACTGGTGGCCATGGCCGCGCAAAAACGTGGTGATGTGCTATGACCATGCGCTCGATTACTCCGATCTGCTTGCCGACATGGACTCATGGGGTGAAGAACCGCCTGCCGAGGCCGTGAACGAGCTGATGTGGCGCGTGCTCAAACGCATGAACACAGTACTGGAGGAAATTCGTGGCGAACAGTTCCCCGCTGAAGGCTACTGGGACTACCGCAGCATGAGTCGCAAGCCTTGGCCTGAAGCCGGCGGCCCGTTCCCGGCTGAGAAGTAGCCGCACCGGTTCCCGTACGGGGAGCCTAGGCGAGTAGCATGGCACAAGATTGTACCGATGAAGTTGCGCGACAAGCGAAGGTAGGAATTTGATATGGGTAAAAATATAACGGTTCTCGGTGCAGGAGCATGGGGTACCGCTTTCGGCCAAGTGCTGGCGGACGCCGGCAACACGGTGACCATGTGGGCCAAGGAGCAGCGGATTGTCGAGGACATTCGCGATCGCCACCACAACGCCGTGCGCCTGCCGTCCGTCGAAAAGTTGCCGGACAACATGACCGCCACCGGGGATCGCGCCGAAGCCGTCAAGAACGCGGACATCGTGGTTGTGGCCATCGCCGCGCAGTTCGCGCGAGTGGCACTCGTCGAATTCAAGGGACTGATTCCTGATCACGCCATCGTCGTCAGCCTGATGAAGGGCATCGAGCGTGGCACCAACAAGCGTATGGACGAAGTCGTCCGCGAATCCCTTGACCTGCCGGCCGACCGGTTCGCCGCCATTTCCGGACCGAACCTGTCCAAGGAAATCGCCGATCGTCATCCTGCCGCTACCGTGGTGGCTTGTACGAACCTCGATAATGCCACGAAGGTGGCTGAGGCATGTACCACCTCCTATTTCAAGCCGTTCGTGACCACCGACGTCATCGGCCTGGAAATGTGCGGCAGCCTGAAGAACGTGACCGCGCTGGCCGTGGGCATGGCCCGTGGTGCCGGCTATGGTGAGAACACCGCAGCCATGATCGAAACTCGTGGACTGGCCGAACTGACCGCGCTGGGCGCAGCTGCTGGCGCCGATCCCAAGACCTTCTTCGGCTTGGCCGGTGTGGGTGATCTCATCGCCACCTGTGGCTCTCCGCTGTCTCGTAACTATACGTTCGGCGCGAATCTCGGCAAGGGATTGACGGTCGAGGAGGCCACCAAGGTCAGCAACGGTGTGGCCGAAGGCGTGCCCACCACGGATGCGGTGGTGGCTCTTGGCGAGCAGCTTGATGTGCCGACCCCATTGGCGTATCAGATGAGCCGCGTGCTGAACGAAGGCATTTCCTGCTCGGAGATGCTTGCCGGACTGTTCGGGCACGAGGTTACCGGCGAATAACGAGAGAAGCGACGTATACGTGGCGTATACGTTGTACGTGCAAAGTCGTGTGGCGTATACGTCGTTGACGTGCGCGAGTAGACTGGTGTGTGTCTCTTGTGCGCGGCGGTCCGAGCGCGGTTCGGTCCGGTTGGCGGTGCAAAGCATAGGCTTGAAAACGGTTGTAGTTTCAATAAAAGGATGGTTATGGCCAAGAAGCGTGTTGTGGTGCTCTATGGTGGGCGTGCAGACGAGCATTCGATTTCCTGCATCTCCACTGCCGGTGTGCTGGGGGCCATGGACACTGAACGGTTCGAGCCGATTCCGGTCGGCATCACCAAGGACGGCAAGTGGATCATCAACGGCGAAGATCCTCGTGGCTGGAACTTGGACGGCGGCGAGCTGCCGACCGTAAAGATCACCCCGGAATCGCGCCCGGTGATGCTTGACCCCTCTCGCGGCCAGGACGGTTTCTTCATCGGCGAGCCCAGCCACATCAATTCCGCCGATTCCGGCTTCGGCACCAGCTTCGTCAGCATGCCCGACCCGGAAATGCACCATGCGCTGACCTCCCTTGGCCATGTGGACGCGGTACTGCCGGTGCTGCACGGCCCCTATGGCGAGGACGGCACGGTTCAAGGCCTGCTGGAAATGATGGGTGTGCCGTACGTGGGGTGCGGAGTGTTTGCTTCCGCCGCCTGCATGGATAAGCATTACACCAAGGTGGTGCTGGGTGCCGCCGGCATTCCCACCGCGCCGGGTGTGACGGTCGATGCGCGCAACTTCACCGCCGCCGATGTGCTTGCCAAGATCGAGGACGCCGGTCTTACCTATCCGCTGTTCATCAAGCCTTCGCGCGCAGGCTCCAGCTTCGGTGTGACCAAGGTCGAGAAAGCCGATGACCGCGAGACCCAGCAGGATCGTCTGGCCGCCGCCATCGCCACCGCCGGCGAGCACGATTGGAAGGTGCTCGTCGAACAGGGGATTGATGGCCGCGAAATCGAATGTGCCGTGCTGTGTCCGAAGGCCGGTGACGAGCCTGAAGCCAGCTGGCCCGGCGAAATCGTGCTCGATCATCAGAACGACGACCAGTTCTACGATTTCGACTCCAAGTACATGGATGCCTCCGCCAGCCACGTGGAAGTGCCTGCCAATCTGCCAGTCAGCGTGCTTGAGGACGTGCGTGACGTGGCCCGGCGTGCGTTCAAGGCCGTGGATGGTGCCGGCTTGAGCCGTGTGGACACCTTCGTGACGCCTGATGGCACGGTGATGGTCAACGAAATCAACACCATGCCCGGCTTCACGCCGATTTCTATGTATCCCAAGGCTTGGGATGCCACCGGAGTGAGCTACACCGAACTCATCACGCGATTGATTGAGGGTGTGCTGAGGTAGATCGAGGGCGTGCCGCGGTAGGCGCTGCGCGGCGGGCGGATGACGTGGGTCGGCCGGTGGTCGGCCCACGGACGACACGTCGTCCGTTGTCGTTGCCGTGCCCGTTCCCGTCGTTCGTTCATGCCGGGTTTCCCTAAGTTCAGCGGACGGACACCAAATGGCGAACGCAGTTCATCGTCGCGCCACCGTCAGGACAGGTTGGACGCTTAGTTTCTTCTCTTGGATTTGCAGGCCGTGCGGATGCCGCGCATCACGGGCCTGATTCCCCAGACCATCGTCTGGATGATGTTGAGAAAAGGAACAGTATGAACAACCTGTGTAAGATCGCGGCCGGCTCCCTTGCCGCCGTACTCGCGTTCTCGATGGCCGCCTGCGGTTCGAGCAACGCCTCCTCCGATGGCACCGGCGAAAGCACCGGCAAGGCCGTCACCGTGAATGAAAAGTCCGCCAAAGCCATCTCCCTCGCCGACTTCGGCACCATGGAAGACCTCGAGAAGGCCGCCAAGGAAGAAGGCGCGCTGAACGTCATCGCCTTGCCGCATGATTGGTCCAACTACGGCGAGGTCATCGAGGGCTTCAAGAAGAAGTACCCGGAGATCAAGATCACCGAGCTCGATCCGAACACTTCTTCCAAGGAAGAGCTCAATGTAGCCAAGACCAACAAGGGCACCGACGCCGCCCCCGATGTCTTCGACGTCGGCCAGGCCATCGCCGCCACCTCCACCGACTATTTCGCCCCGTACAAGGTGCAGGCCTGGGACAAGATTCCGGACGAGCAGAAGGACGCCAATGGTGCCTACTACGCCGACTACACCGGTATCATGTCCGTGGGTTGGAACGCCGACAAGTACGGCGATGTCACCTCCCTGAACGACCTGCTCGATCCGAAGTTCGCCGGCACCGTGGCCATGAACGGCAAGCCCACCGAGGCCGGCGCGGCCTTCAACGGCTATCTGATGGTCAACCAGCTCGCCGGCGGCGACATCAACAACCTGCAGCCCGGTCTCGACTTCTTCAAGAAGCTCAAGGAAGCCGGCAACCTGACCACCATCGATGTGACCAACGGCACCATCGACTCCGGCCAGGTCGGTGTGGTCTTCGACTGGACCTACAACCAGGCCTCCTACAAGAAGGAACTCAAGTCCAAGGGCGTGAACTGGAAGTACAAGACCTTCCCCAAAGCTCAGGTTGTCAGCTACTACAACCAGGCCATCAACAAGGACGCGCCGCACCCCGCCGCCGCACGCCTGTGGGAGGAATACCTGTACACCGCCGAAACCCAGAACCTGTGGTTCAAGGGCGGCGCCAACCCGGTGCTGCTCGACTCCATGAAGGCGGACGGCACCGTCGACCAGGTCACCCTGAAAGACGCCATCACCATCGAAGGCCAGCCGGTCACCTACAGCAACGATGACTCCACCCGCATCACCGAGTGGCTTCAAAACAACTGGGACAAGACGATCGGCAACTGAGAGTCCACGATGACCGCCGCAATCGCACCCATCGCACCGAACGGACCCGTCGCCTCCAAGGCCGCGGGTCCGTCCGCCGCATCGTCCCCCGCTTCGTCCGCACTGGCGAAGCATCGTCAGGAGCTTGGCACGCTCGCCACCACGCTCCCGTTCTTCGCCTACACCGCCTGCTTCCTGCTCGCACCCACCGTCATCGTGATTGTCGGTGCATTCCAGGACCGCAGTGGCAACTTCACGCTCGCGAACTTCAATAAGATGTTCGAGGCCAACACCATCGCCGCATTCGGCACCTCGATCCTGGTGTCTTTAGCATCCTCTCTGATCGGCGCAGTGGTGGGCGCACTCGCCTCCTACGCGCTGGTCATCGGTGCCAAGCCGAACGGCCTGCTGCGTCGTATGGTCTCCGCCATCTCCTCCGTGCTTGCTCAGTTCGGCGGCGTGATGCTCGCGTTCGCATTCATCGCCACCATCGGCATCAACGGCATCGGCACCATGCTTATCGAAACCCTGACCGGCTATACCGTGAACCCGAACTGGCTCAGCTCCCTGCCGGGGCTGGTGACCGTCTACTGCTACTTCCAGATTCCGCTGATGATCATCATCTTCCTGCCCGCGGTCGATTCCATTCGTCCACAGTGGCGCGAAGCCTGCGAGTCGCTCGGCGGCAATACGTTCCAGTACTGGACGCGTGTGGCCTGTCCGATTCTGGCACCCCGCTTCATCTCGGCGTTCCTGCTGTTGTTCGCCTCCGCGTTCTCCGCCTATGCGACCGCCGCCGCCCTGTTCTCCCAGCGTTCGATCCTGGTGCCGCTCATGATCCAGGGTGCCATGCGCAACGAGATGGACCCCAACCAGCAGGGCTTCGCGCAGGTGCTGGCATTCGCAATGATCATCGTCGTGGCCATCGTCATGCTGCTGAGCCACGCCGTGGAAAAGAGGGCCGGACGTTGGCAATGACTTCCCGAACCATACGCACCGTCGAAACCGTCGGCACCGAGACCGGCACCGTCGGCACCGTCGAAACCGTCGGCACCGGCGTCAAGCCGCCGCAATTGCGCGCCGCCCGCGCGCGCAAACAGAGCATCATCAAATTCGTGATCCTGTTCGTCACCCTGGCGTTCCTGTTCGTGCCGCTGCTGGCCATGCTCATCTTCACGCTGCGGCACCCGTTGTCCGGTCGCTGGTCGGCCGCGCCGTGGACGGCGATTTTCACCGGCAACGGCGAATCGTTGGGCGCCGACCTGAGCGTGCTATGGCAGGGCGTCGGCATCTCGCTGTCGTTGAGCGCCGTCACCGTCGCGATCATGCTCATCCTGCTGGTGCCCACCATGGTCATCGTGCATATTCGGTCCAAAGCCTTGGAGCGTGCGATCGAATGGGTGGCTACATTGCCGCTGACCATTCCGGCCATCGTGCTGGTGGTGGGTCTTGGGCCGATCTACCGCTGGCTGTCCGCCGACGTGCTGAGCACCAACCCAATCTGGCTGTGCTTCGCCTACGTGATTCTCGTGATGCCGTTCGCCTTCCGCGCGATCGCCGTGGGCCTCAACTCCATCGACGTCAAGACGTTGGTCGAAGCCTCCCGATCGCTCGGCGCCTCCTGGCCCAAAGTGTTCTTCAAGGTGATCATCCCGAACCTATGGCAGTCGATTCTCTCGGCATCCTTTATCTCCATCGCCGTGGTGCTGGGCGAATACACCGTCGCCTCGCTGCTCGGCCGTATGAACCTGCAGGTCGCGCTCTACCAGCTCGGCCAGTCCAATTCTCAAATCTCCACTGCCATGTCGCTGCTGGCTCTGCTCTTCGGCGTGGTGCTCCTCGTTGCGCTCGACCTGATCTCCGACGCAATGCGTAAGTCAAGGGAAGGTAAGTGACCCGATGAACAACGATTCAACTCCCACCCGTCAGGAAACCGGTACCGCAGTGGACGCTGCCCCGGTGTCCCCGGCCATCCCGGCAGCCGTGTCCTCCACCGCCGAGGACGCCTTCAAGAACGATCCCACCGCTACCCTCGAGGGCGTGCGCGGCAAGGACGTGACCAAGGCCGCCAAGGCCCTGCTCAAAGACACCGTCAAGCGCGGCGGTGGTTCCATTCAGATGCAGAACGTCGTCAAGATCTATCCCGGCTCCACCGTTCACGCGCTCGACGACTTCAACCTGGACATCAAGCCCGGCGAAATGGTCGTGCTGCTCGGTGGATCCGGTTGCGGCAAGTCCACCGCGCTGCGATCGCTTGCCGGTCTCGAAGATATCCAAGGCGGACGCATCATGGTCGGCGGACAGGACGTCACCGGTGTGCCGGTGAACAAGCGCGAGATGGCCATGGTGTTCCAGGCGTACTCGCTGTTCCCGCACATGACCGCCCTTGAGAACGTGGAATTCGGCCTTGAAGTGCGCGGCATGGGCAAGACCGAACGCCGCAAGATCGCCATGGAACAGCTGGAGCTCGTGGGGCTTGCCGATCAGGCCAAGAAATACACGCAGCAGATGTCCGGCGGCCAGCAACAGCGCGTGGCCCTGGCCCGCGCGCTGGCCGTCAAGCCGCGCGTGCTCCTGCTCGACGAGCCTCTTTCCGCCCTCGACGCCAAGGTGCGTGTGCAGCTGCGCGACCAGATTCGCCGCATCCAACTCACCACCGGCACCACAACCGTCTTCGTGACCCACGATCAGGAAGAGGCGCTGGCCGTGGCCGACCGCATCGGCGTGATGAACAAGGGCAAGATCGAGCAGATCGCCGCCCCGCAGGACCTGTACCAGCGCCCCGCCACCGAGTACGTGGCCACGTTCATTGGACTCACCAACCGCCTGCCCGGCGCATCCAATGGCGACGAGGCCGTGGTCTTCGGCCAGCGCGTGCCGCTGCTCGCCGGCTCCGCCAAGGGCGATTCCGTGGCCGTGCTCGTGCGCCCGGAGAACCTGATGCTGGCCTTGGCTGGCAGCAGCGATTCGCACGTCGGCGAACGCGCCCGCGTGGAGGTCATTCACTTCCTTGGCTCTTTGGTTCGTGTGGACACGGTCATCACCTCCGGCGAATACCAGCGCTGGAACAAGGGTGAACAGCTCAAGGCCACCGTGCAGCTGCCCGCCAGCGAGCTGCCGGCCGGTCTGGCGGTGGGCGATGACGTGATTGTCGCCCCGCGTCCGGTCGCCGCGCTCGCCTGCTGAATGGCGCTGCGATGATCGTGCGGTTCTGTTCTGTTTTTTGTGACTGTACGATCGTCGAATGGCTTATCGGCAATGATGTGTGTGGGACGGCGGCGATTTTTGGGCGATTATCGCGTGCCGTCCCACGCCGGTGCGGGATGGCATGAACGTCAAACGATGTACATTCGTGCCGTCCCACAGAATGTATTGGGGAATCGTTGCAATGACGCCATTTCTTCGTGCGGCGTCACCAGTCATATGTGGAGTGGTGTGGGCCGCCGCGAAAAAATTGGGTAAAATCGCGTGGCGTCCCACAGTAATCTTGCAGAGTAGGGGACTTTCTCGTCATTGGGAATGATTGACGTTGATCATTCCTTGCCCATTGATGATTTCCTCCCCATTCCCAATGCAATCGAAACGCCGTGCCGTATTCTTGAAGAGTATTGCACGTGTGATCGGTCCGTTTGCGGCCAGTAACTATGGGGGATAAGTATGAGCAAACCAATGCCGCCGGCGCAGCAGCCGCAGGTACCTGAGCGACCACAGCAGCCGCAACAAACCCCGCGCGATTGGTGGTTCACGGCCCATCGCCGGTTTTCGACAATCGGCTCGGCGCTCGCCATTATGATGGTGTTCTGGATCGGACTGAATATTCTGGCCACTGAAGCACTACGAACGCTGCTTGGCGCCGATGTGCCCGCTTGGGCTGTGTTGCTCGCCTCCTCCGGGCCGCTGTATGTGGTGGCCATGCCGCTGAGTATGTTGGCTTTCACTCGCGTACCGGTTATTCGCACCCGGCAGTACCCCATGAAGGCGGGGGAGTTCATTCAGATTTTCGTCATGTGCATTCCGGTAATGCTCTTGGGCAATATGATTGGCAATATATTGTCTGCCGGAGCCACTGATGGTCAGGCCACCAATCGCATCAACGACGTGATTCTTGGCAGCGACTGGCGGGTGAACGCATTGTTCATAGGCCTGTTGGCACCGGTTTGCGAAGAATGGATTTTTCGCAAGGAGATTATCTCCCGCCTGCGCCGGTACGGAGAAAAGACCGCAATCATGTTCTCCGCATTGGCATTCGCGCTATTCCATATGAACGTGTTCCAGTTCTTCTACGCCTTTGGCCTAGGACTGATGTTCGGATATGTATACACACGCACCTCCCGACTGCGGTATTCAGTGGCTATGCACATGCTGATCAACCTGAACGGGTCAGTACTCGCCCCATTGGTGATACAACAGATCGATCCCCGCATCCTCGACGGCACAATCAGCGAGGCCGAAATCATGCGTATGGCTGAAACCGGCAACATGGGCGGCATGGGCATCATGATGTTGTACGGCACAGTGATGTTGGGCCTCTGCATTGCCGGTATCGTGCTGCTTATCACCAAGCGCAAGATCTGGGAGTTCTATCTTGCGCCAGAGGAGTTGCCTGCTGGGCTTAAAATACGCACCGCCTATGCCAATCCCGGCGTTATCTCGTACCTACTGTTGACTGTGATTCTCACCGGTTGGATGCTGTTCGCATGACTGTCATAGCCGGACCCAGAGAGGCGAGCCGGGAGATATCACAGATTGTCTGACGAGCCGCCATCTTCAACAAGGTATTTGGTGCCCGAGCCGGCGATGGCTCGCGCCGCCATATCTTTGATGGTGGAAGGCAGTACACCCTCGCGCGCGAACACAAGCACTTGGCCGGTCATGCCGTAAGGGGAGAAGCCGGTGAACTTGACCAGCGGTGGCTGGCCCTCCAGTGCCACGTCGGCGGTGGCTTTGGTTACGCGGTCGAGAATATCCTGACTGATAGCGGACGGGTCGCCGGAGGCCTTGGCCGTGAATTCAAGCGTGGCCATGCCTTCGCTGACCGGCGTGAGCTTGGTCAGGGCGGCGGTATTGAGTACCGAATTGGGGATGACCATCATGTCCCCGGAGCGGGTGCGCACTACGGTCTGACGCCAGGTGATGTCGTGCACGGTACCTGTGACGCCTTGAATGGTCACCAGATCGCCGGGTTGGATTACGCGGCCCAGCATCAGGCCGAAGCCGCCGATGATGTTGGCGATTGTATCCTTCAGACCCAGCGAGATCGCCACACCTCCAACACCAAGGGCGGTGACCAGGGTGGTCGGATTGATGCCGAACACCGGTTGCAGCACCATCGCCGTACCGGTGACCCAGATGGTCACGCGCGTGAGATTCACGAAAATCGAGGCGCTGGGAATCTGCGAACTATCCAGAACCCTGCGCAGCACGCGGCTGATCACGCGATCGGCCGCGAACACGACGGCCAGCACGACGGCCAGCCAGATGAGCTTGCCCGCATTGACCTGGAACCAGTGTGCGATGTCTTGTGCATATTCGGTCATATGCCCTACTGTATCGACCATTTCTGGTGAAGTCGTAAACATGCGGGCCCACGTCGGGTTTTGGCCGTTGCGGTGGTGCTGGTGGTGCGATACCGGTGGTGCCGTCGGTGGCGTGCCGCCGGTGGCACCACCGGTATCGCGGTGCAGCATCGTCGTGGTGATGACGTCGCCGTGACGCCTAGTCCCGATGCTCGCGGCAGGTCTGTCCGAGGCCCCTGGCCAAACGAATCGGGTCGAGAATCTCATCCAGTTGCTCGGCGGGCAGATCGGTGCGTTCGCCGGCCACCTCGCGCACGGTGCGACCGGTGCGCACGGCTTCGGCGGCGATGTCGGCCGCATGCTCATAGCCGATGTAGTGGTTGAGTGCGGCGGCGATCGACGGCGAGGATTGGGCATACGAGCGTCCCAGACCGACGTGGATCTCGATGCCCTCCACGCAATTGACGCGGAATGTCTCCATGGCCCGCGTCAACAGGGCCATGCCGGTCAACAGCTCGTGCACCATCACCGGGTCGAAGGCGTTCAGTTGCAACTGTCCCTCGGCCACGGCCCAATTCACGGTCACGTCCATGCCGAAGATCGTGAAGCAGCACTGGTTGACGCATTCGGGGATCACCGGGTTCACTTTGGCCGGCATAATCGACGATCCGGCCTGGCGAGCCGGCACGTTGAGATCGTTGAAACCGCAGCGCGGCCCGGAATTGAGCAGTCGCAAATCGTCGGCGGCCTTCTTCAGGTGCACGGCGAGGCTCTTGATGGCAGCCGACGTGGCCACGTACGCGCCCATATCCGTCATGGCGGCCACCGGATCGGGCGCGGCGGTGACTGGCAGCCCGGTGATGTGCGCCAGATGCTTGATGGCGGACTTGCGGAACCGCAGATCCGCGCAAATGCCGGTACCGATGGCGGTGGCACCGAGGTTGAGCTGGGCCAGCAACGGCACCACGCGGTCGAACGCGGCCAAATCGGATTTCAGCAGCGTGGCGAACGAATGAAACTCCTGACCATAGGTCATCGGCACGGCGTCCTGCAGTTGCGTACGGCCGATCGTCACGTCATTGATATGTTTGTCGGCCAGATCGTGGAAGGCCTTGGCGAGTTTCTTGGTGGACTCGGCGAGCGGCCCGATCGCGTCGATAAGCGCGAGTTTGCAGGCGGCCGGGTAGGTGTCGTTCGTGGACTGCGACTCGTTGACGTCGTCGTTCGGATGGATGTATGTGTAATCGCCGCGCTGGTGGCCGGCGATTTCCAGCGCACGGTTGGCGATCACCTCGTTCATGTTCATGTTCGACGAGGTGCCGGCACCGCCCTGCATCACATCGACCGGGAACTGATCGGCCAGTTTGCCGGCCTCGATTTCCAGGCAGGCGGAGCGAATGGCCTCGGCCTTGGCCGGGTCGATCAGGCCTAATTCCTCATTGGCGATGGCGCAGGCGCGCTTGACCGTGGCATAGGCGCGAATCAGCTCGGGATGTTGGCTATCGGTGATGCCGGAGACCGGGAAGTTGCCGATAGCGCGCTGGGTGTGAATGCCCCAGTAGACGTTCGCCGGCACCTCCATCTGGCCGATGCAGTCATGTTCCAGACGGGTTTTGTTCGATGTTTCGCTCATGCTTCCATCTTCCTGTGTGAGGGCTGGAAACGCCAGCATGAGAGGCTGATTGCGCCTTGTGAGAAACCTCACGCAGGGTTCATTCGACGGAAGCAATCCAGACTCACTGGTTTTCGGTCAAGCGGTGTACCCGGGGAATCCTGCGGGGCCGTTCGACGGTGAGATGGGGGATGGCGCGGCATGCATGCCGGGGGCGGCCGAATCCTGCGCATTGTGCACGAAGATGCGATTCCAGTAATTAAGCATGTCCTTTTGGCTCATGGCCAGGTATATGCCCATGGCCAGCACGGCCACATCTTCTTTAAGCAGGTCTTTGATTTCGATGGCGTCGCTCAATTCGGGCCAACGTTGCAGCACGGCGAGCATGCCGCCCACGGTGAACTCGACCATGAGATCGGTTTTCAGGTCAAGGTTCTTGGGGTCGCGTTGCAATGTGCTGAGCATTTGCAGACGGCAGAAGTCGCGCAGCGATTCGGTCAGTTCAAGCGTGCTGTGCGGGCCTGCCAACAGGGCCAGGCGGTCGAGGCGTTGCCGTTGCTCTGGATCTGAGAGCGTGGCGGTGACGCGGTCTCGCCATTGTTCCTCGGGATTGCCATTTGGGTCGGGGGTGCGGTTGATCGGAATCGATTCGACCTGATGCAGGATGGCTGAATCGGCCAATTCGGGCAGGCTGGAGAAGTGATAATAGAACGAATTACGGTTCACGCCAGCCTCACGCACCACATCGGTGACGGTGATCTTGCGGTAGTCGCGGTCGGCGAGCAATTCCCAGAAAGCGTTCTCTAGGCGTTCTTTGGCGGGCAGCACCTCGGAATCATGGCGTGGACGTGGCATCTCTTCCTCCTGATGCACCAGCGTGATATGGTCACGCTGTCTAATAACTTATTGGGCAGTATAACTATTATTTGTGGACATGTCTATGAGCTAATCGGCGATTTCAGTTGCGTCCTCCGCTGAGGGCGAAGCTGCGGTGCCGGCATCGGTATCGGCTCTGGCCGGGGCCGCTCTATCTGTTCCTGTCGCGGTTCCTGTCGCGGTTCCTGCTGGGGTCTCGGCTGTTCCTTTGGCGGTCGCAGAACTTGGTGCGGAAGCTGGGGCGGGCGTCGGCCTGCGTTTGGCCGTGGACGCCTTGAACAGTATCGCCAGGGCCTCAACCAAATGACGCCGGTCTGCGGGGGTCAGCCCTACATACGCGCCAAGCATCGCCGGAATCGAAGCGGGGAAGTTGCTCATCACCTCGCTGAAACTGGTGGCGCCGTTGGCGTGCAGCACGGTGAACAGCGCGTCCACCGCACGCTTGCGCTGTTCGGGCGTAAGCGTGGCGATCCAATGGTTCAGCTCCTCGTTAAACAACTGCGAGCTGGAACTCAAATCCGGCTCGGTGATGAACTGGTCACCATCCAATAGCCAGGTGAAGGCGGAATGCTGCATGATGCCATCCGAATCGGAAGAGACCACGCGGCAAGGCTCCGGGGTCTCGAAAATCATGCCCACAATCGACGAACTTGGCACGATTTTCGTCACCTTCGGCTGGATGGTGCGGTAGGCGGGGCTGGTCACAATCTCCGGCGGGAAACCGGGGCCGTCCAGTGAATAGACATGCTGAATGCGCTTGCGCACCTTGGGGTCGGCGTTCATGGCCGCGTAAATCGCCAGGTTGCCTCCCTTGGAATGGCCGACCAGAATAATCGGACCTTCCCACAGTCGCGCCACCGTATCCAGATAGGCGCTGGCTGAACGTTGCGCCGGCACCGGATACTGGAAAGCCATATTGAAATCTTCCTTCCATCCGATGAGCGAATCATCGGTACCGCGGAAGGAAATAACCAACGTGCCTTTGTAGGTCGGCTTCCGGCGCTTGTGGCCGTCGGGCAGTTGGAAGGTGGCGGCGGCGAATTGGGTTTGCTCGCCCTGATTGATGCGCTCGACCACCGCGCCCAGGCGAACGTTGGCGTAGCGGGGGTTCTCGCCTGCGGCCTGGAACAGGTCGTGGGTCAGGTCCGGATTGACCACTGAAACCATTTGGGCTTCGTGCGGCTTGTCGTCGGCATGCGTTTTCGGCGAACGATGCAGCTCGCGGTTGGCCTCGTCAAGGCTTACCGATTCAAGCTCGGGATGCCAGATACCCTTCAACCAGATCAGTGGATGCTTGGGCTCGAAAGCGCGAATGCGTGCGGCGAACGAGCCTGACCGCGTCTCATCCAGCATCAACGTCGGGCAGATACTGGCCACATCCTCATAGATGAGCGTGGAGATGATCAAGGCGTCGATTTCGTTGAACGGCAAGTCGGCGAAGGAGCGCGTTTCGGTGTGCGCGTAATCGATAATGCCGGTCATACGCACCTCCTGCTTCCGTTGATATTGCATATCCCCTTGGGTCATGTGGTCTTGCGATCGCGTGCGGCCGTGCGGCTGCGCGCAGCAATTAACCATATGCATTCCATTGTAGGGATTGTACGGTTTTGGCCGGCGCGATCGAGCAAGACTGCACCGACGGCGAACAATTCGTGGAAGGATTCCCGTCAGCTTGTCGAAAATTGTCGGGTGGCAGGGTTGCGATGCCAGCCAGCCGACCACCCTACGACGCACGCGCCATCTCCCGCCGGCGGGAGGGTTAACCACTCAATCCTTTTGACGAGGCGGACCGCTGGGCCCGTCAAGGGTTCGGCAGATCGAAGCGCGCCAGATCCACGCCCTCGAGTTCAAGCAACTCGGCCTTGATGTCGAGTCGGCCGCCGTAGCCGCCAAACGCGCGGCCCGAGCCGACTACGCGGTGACAGGGCACGATGATGGTAACCGGATTGCGCTTCACTGCGCCTCCGACCGCCTGCGCGGCCATGCGGCCGCCACCGCGTCGTTCGGCCAATTCGGCGGCGAGTTCGCCGTAACTTACCGTCATGCCATAGGGAATTTCGGCCACCAGATTCCACACTTCATGTTGGAATGGCGTGCCGGCGGGATGCAACGGCGGCGTCTGATCTAGGCCGGGGCGCTCGCCGGCGAAATAGGCGGTCAGCCATACGCGGGTCATACGGAACACATCGGGTTCACGATCGGATTCGCGATTCGAATCGAGAACGGCTTGGTGATCGGTGGCCCACCACCAGTCTTCAAGACAGAGTTCGGTAAGTCCCTCGCCGTCCGAGGCCATCATCATCCTGCCGATGGGCGTTTCGACTGTGGCCCGCATCAGTTGTCGTTGCGTCATACCGCCATTATCGCGCGTTGAGGGATGAAGCCCATACTGTGCCTGATTTCATGAAGGACGGGTCGTGCTGTACAGTCAGTATTGCGTGCTGGGCAGCGATATCTGACATAGTGGGGGTTCTTGGGCCGGCGTGAGTGTTCTTTCCGACATCCCAACCGTCTAACTCCGCTTCGAGGGGCTGATTTGGGTTATTCCGGAGGTCTATCTCCGTTTCGAGGGGCTCTTCATCCGGGAAACCGCAAGTATAAACGGCTCCGGGCTAACGTCATTACGCCGTTTTTGGCCCGTGTCTACTCAGCCACCAGCCCCTTGAAACGGGAGTAGACCTCCGGAGAAGGCCAAATCAGCCCCTTGAAACGCAGCGACCCCTCTGATTGGAGTCAATCAGAGGGGTTCGGCACATTGCTGATGCAGCTGGTCCGCCTTGAGGTGGAACGTAACCAAGATTCAGGCGGGATTACTCCGCAACGAGCGCCAGGAAGGCGGCGGCCACGGCGGCTGTCGGGTTCGGGAATTCCTCGTCCTGGTTGAAGAACGGCACGTCGGCGTAGTTCAGGAACTTCACTTCGGCACGGTCGCCGATCAAGGCCTTGGCCTCTTCGGCCAGCTGATCGGTTATCGTCATGCGTTCCTGATTTCCACGGCCATGGCCGTGCAATGTGCCCATCGCTTGGTTCTACCCGCTGTTTATGCTGGCCATGCCCATCGCTTGGCTGCTGTATACGGTCACCGCGAGTTATGTGCACGGCGGCACCCGATAATCGTTGGAAAACCGGTGGGACACGCGGGGGCTTGGCTTTTTCCTGAGATTGGCGTATCTTTGTCACCTGTTGCCCGTGAAGGTAACACATGCGGACATAGCTTAGTTGGTAAAGCGCAACCTTGCCAAGGTTGAGACCGCGGGTTCGAGTCCCGTTGTCCGCTCTCGGATGGCTGGTTCAGGATGATTGATTCAGCCTGAGGATGACCCGGGCGGTTGGCGCAGTGGTAGCGCACTTCCCTGACACGGAAGGGGTCACAAGTTCGAATCTTGTATCGCCCACTCGATGAATCGCCGGCAGAATGTTGCCGGTTTTTTCATCACAAGCTCGGGCGATTGGCGCAGCGGCTAGCGCACTTCGTTCACACCGAAGGGGTCGTAGGTTCGATTCCTACATCGCCCACCCGATATCACGCTCGTCAGCCTATGATGGCGGGCATTTTCTATATCTGCTGTGCCACGGCTCCTTATATGGCGTCCGGCTTCGGGTGGCATCTGGCTGTGAGCGGTTTCGATCATGAGTGGCGTCCGGCCGTCGTGCAATCCCGCTGCGCGCGGTGCCGTTTGGGCTGTAATACGGGTGCTTTGAACCGGCCATAACTTCTTCATATGTCCCGGGGCTTGTGTCGTGTGCCGCGGCGTGCTTCCATAGTGGATATGGCGGTGCGGAAGGGGAGCCGCCATACTTGCTTACACAAGGACGTCTTGGTCAGCCAGGGCAACGGCATGGAAAGGGGTTTGCGATGGTGTGCACCACGCTGAATTTCGCGGAGAAATACCTGCTGAAAACCGAAGTCAGGTCCGTTGCCGGTATGTCCGGCGGTACTTCCGATGCTGGTACTGATTTCGATGTCGATCTCGGTGGCGAGGGCGACCTCAGAAGCGATCATGCCACCGGTTTCAATCGCTCGCTATCGGCCGACGATTATTGGGCTGCAGCCGGATATGCCGATGAGTCATTGTATTGATGGACGTGATGACGCGGTAAGGGCGCGTCGATAAGTGCGGCTGGTGTCGTGGCTGATGCCGCATTTGGTGCTCGTTCGGTGGTCGCGGCTGATGTTCCGTACGGACCGCCTGCAATGGTTTTGCATCGGTGGTGCGTCAAAATCCGGACCGTCGCCGACGCTGTTGACGTCTGGCGGCGTTGGAGGGACAGATAATGGATTGTCAACGCCGCTGAGAACGATTGGCGACGGTGGTGGGACAGCGGATGCCCTACCACCGTCGCCAAGAGTGGTACTTGTGTCGGTGGCGTCCAAGACATGGCCCGGCACCGACATCAGATACTCTGAACGTCGGCGGATTCCCGTTCTGTGTCCCAGCGCCGACGTTTGATTCCTGCTTATGCGAGCTGGCGTCGGTAAAAAGGCAGAACTTGGTTCACCGGCGATGTCTCAGCACGTTTGCGCGCGTCGGATCCTTCTGGAGCAGCGGGAAAACGAGCGCCACAACGAGCAGGACGGCGATGGACAGCACGCCGAACGAGGCGTTGCCGGTCAGGGACGTGGTGGTGGCTACCAGGAAGGTGCCGATGATTGAGGCTGTTTTAGGGAAGAAACAATAGTGAGACCGGGGAACCCTTGAAATCATTGGGGAATCATGGTGGCGATGCATGCGATTAACGCATGTTGTTAACACAGATGTGGAATGAGGAGGCGCGTGAGGCTCGTGGTCTGCGACGCATGAGTGTGACCGTGAGCTCCCCAGCTGATGAGCGCAAAGGCAGAGATTGGTTTCACGCGGGATTGTCCCGATGTCAAGGTCATGATGCAAAAGCGTTAAGCATCCTACGGATTATATTGAGAAGAGAAGTCATTAGTAATACAATTGGCTTTGGAAAGGATTCATTATGAGCACTACTACTGTTCGCATGGATGATGATCTCAAAGCTGAAGTGAACGCCATTCTTGATTCCATGGGATTGAATTTCAATACGTTCGTGAATATGGCCAGCGTGCAGTTGGTGTCGCAGCGTCGTATTCCGTTCGAGGTGAAGGCGCCTGAACCCGTGCTGCCTCGCGCGGGACGTGTTGCCGCCAATGGAGTTACGTACCGTGGGGTCGACGAACAGGGATATCCGGTGATCGAAGTGCCGAACGCCATGGTGTTGAATCCAAGCCGGGGCGCCGATGGTGTTGCCGTACTGCCCAAGGCGTGGCGCGATGGCGAATAATCATGATATTCCGGAATTGATGCCGGTTCCGGAGCAATTGCATGTCTTCGACGTGTATCGCATGCAGGTGCGGTTCCTCCGGTCGGATCTACAGGGATTCACCGGTAGATTGAGCCGAAATGATGCCATACGTGTGGCCAATGCGGTCGGCGAGGTAAAGCCTGAAGAACAGGTGTGGCTGTAATTCTGTTCTGCCGTCTAACTGGTTCGGGGTACTCACTGTGAACCAGTGCACAATTGCGATGGTCGGATGTCTTTCTACAGTCCGCTTATATGTGAAGGTTTTGTGGTCGACGTTGCGTCATATGTTGCTTGTGACGTTGCGTAATGCGGCATATTGCTTGGTGAAAGGAGGTTAGGCCATGTCGATGGACGATGAAACGGACAGCCGATACACCACAGGGGACATCGCCAAACTCACTGGTGTGAGTGTGCGAACCGTGCAGTACTACGACGCCAAAGGTCTGTTGATTCCCAATGAGATCAGCGACGGCGGCCGAAGGCTGTATGGGGCTGCAGAGGTCGAGCGGATGCGGGTCATCCTTTTTCTCAAAGGACTCGGCTTCAAGCTGGAGCAGATTCGCTCGATTCTGTCGGACGAGCGGCCGGAACGGGTGCTGGTTGATTTGCTGGATCAGCAGACGGCATCCTTGCAGTCGGGTATCGCCGAGCAGAAGCAACGTCTTGATGACTGCTTGCAGCTGCGCAAAGCACTGACGGTCTCGGCGTCGGACTTCGTATCGTCAACATTAACCGACATGGCAACCGTTATGAACACCACAACCACTCATTCCCTGCGCACCACATATTTGGTCATGCTGGCAATCGCATTGCCCGCGACTTTGTTGCAAATTGCATGCCTCGTCATCGGTGTGATGACAGATGTATGGTGGCCGCTGCCGGTCGCCGTTCTGCTGGCGATTGCGCTCACTGTTGCGGCGATGAAGTACTATCGCTCCCGCGTGCAGTACCTATGTCCGGCTTGCCATGAGACCTTCCAGCCGGGTATGCGAGAGTTCGTATTCGCCGCACACACGCCCAAGACACGCAAGCTTACCTGCCCGCATTGCGGTCACAGGGGGTACTGCATGGAACTCAGCATCTGAAAGTTTCTGATTATAGCGTTCGATTTACCAACGGTAGTTGTCGCAGAATTTGCGACAACTACCGCCCTGTCAAAATATGTGCGTTGTGCAGGGCTAAATTGTTTCAGGTCGCGGCTCGGGCGGTAGGGTCTGCCGTTTTATCGCTGCTTCGGCGTTCCTGTTGCTGATTGATGGATGATATTACGCTTGCGTCGGGTCTTTCTGCAGCAGCAGGAAGACCAGCGCCGCGACGAGCAGGATTGCGATGGACAGCACGCCGAACGAGGCGTTGCCGGTCAGGGACGTGGTGGTGGCCACCAGGAAGGTGCCGATGATTGAGGCGGTCTTGCCGAAGATATCGTAGAAGCCGTAGTACTCGTTGGCGTGATCCTTGGGGATGATCTTGCCGTAGTACGAGCGGGAGAGCGCCTGGATGCCGCCTTGGAACATGCCGACCAGAATCGCCAGAATCCAGAACTCCACGGCCGATTTCATGAAGAACGCGGCGAAGAGCACGATGCACATGTATGCTACGACCGCCGCCGTGATCATCGCCTTGCAACCGAATCGCGCCGCCAGGCGGCCGTAGAGAATCGCGCAGGGGAAGGCCACGAACTGCGTGACGAGCAGTGCCACCACCAGCTGGGTGGAGTCGATGCCAAGCTCGGCACCGTAGGAGGTACTCATCGAAATCACCGTGTTCACGGCATCGATGTAGAAGAAGAACGCGATCATGAACATCCACAACGGCTTGTTCTTCACGATTTTGCCGAACGTGCCCGCCAGTTCGCTGAACGTGCCGCGCATGGCCGAGCCCAGCTGGTCACGGGTGGCGCGATAGTGCACTTGGCGGTAGCTGGTAAGCAGCGGGATGGTGAATGCCACCCACCAGATGGCGGTGATGATGAATGAGGCGCGCGTGCAAGCCACCGTGGACCAGCCGAAGAGCGACGGGCCGCCGAAGATCAGCACGATGCAGAAGATGAACGGCACGGTGGAGCCGATGTAGCCCCAGCCGTAGCCGTGCGAGGAGACCTTGTCCATGCGCTCGTTCGAGGTGGTGTCGATAAGCATCGAATCATAGAACGTCAGCGAGCCGTTAAGGCCGATGGTCGCCAGAATGTAGACGACCAGGAACGGCAGCCAGGTCAGGGGCAAGGCCATTGCGCAGCAGGTGACCACGCCGGTGCCGAAGAAGCCCAGGAAGAACTTGATTTTCATGCCTTGCACGTCGGCGATGGAGCCGAGCAACGGCATGAGCAGCGCTATGACCAAGGAGGCAATGGTTTGCGCGTAGCCCCAGGCGGACACGATGTTGCCGTCCGCCGGCATCAGCGATTTGGCGTAAATGGGGATGACGGCGGTGGACAGCAGCACGAATGCCGAGTTGCCGACGTCGTAGATGATCCACTTCTTTTCGCGGGCGGTCAGTTTGGCGCTTTGCGGCACCGGTTCGTGGACATTCGTGGGATCAGTCATATGCACTCCTCGACGGTATTCAACTCAATCTATCGTAGAAGCGCGGACTAGGGTGGGGGGCCATTCCGGTTGAACGGCGGGTGAATAATGCCGGGGCCCCTTTCTAAGGGGAGCCAGGGCAGAAAAATAGCTCCCCTCGCTGAGGGGAGCTGGCCGCGAAGCGGACTGAAGGGAGCCGATCGTGGACTGAAGGGAGCCGATCGTGGATTCCCCCAGATGAGGAAATCCACTCAATCGTCCGGAAACTATTCGCCGATCAGCGCGATGGCCTCGTCGTAATCGGGGCATTGCGGCACGCCGTTGAGGCTGCGCTGGATGGCGATGGATGCCGCCGCGTTGGCGATCTTTACCGATTCGGCCAGACTATGGCCCTTTGCCAGCATCGCGCACATCACGCCGGTGTGGCAACCGCCCGCCGAACGGGTGTGTACGGCCTTGGTCGGGTATCCCTCGATATGAATCGTCTCGCCACCTGGCTCACGAATCCAAGCGCCGCGGGCGCCGACACGCACCACCAGCGGCGCGCGCAGTGTAGTGCCCAAGCCGTCACACAACTGGTGCATGAAGTCGTCGAGTCCACCGCCGATGGTGACCTTGCTGTCGTCGATCGGCGCGCCCAGGCGCTCGGCCAGCGTCATGGCCTCCTGACGGTTGCAGGACCAGACCGGGCGTGCGAGCACCAGGTCCTCAAGCATATGGTCGTTGACCAGACGCAACGTATTGGTGGGATTGATCACCAGCGTGTAGTCGCGTGCAGCCGGGTCGGTACCGGCCTTGAGTAGGAATCCGTCCACGCCGGTGGCCGTATGGTCCATCAGTGTGTTGCCGCTGATGTGCACCACGTCTTTGGGCTGCGGCTCCAGCGTGTTGAACGTGTCCGCGTCGCCATGAGCCTCGGCGCCATAGGAAGCGATGAACGTCTTCTTCGGCGCGCCGGAGCTCAGCACCACGCGGAAACCGGAATCCTCATCAAGACGATCCTGGCCGATATGCGTAATGCCGTTGTCTTGGAATGACTGGCGGATGAAATGCGCCCACAGGCCGTTGCCCAGAATGCCGGCGTGCTCGGTCGGCACGCCCATGCGGCTGGCCGCCTGCAGCACGCGATAGCTGCCGCCAATGGAAGGCTTCGGATGATCGGCCACGGCGAATCCGCCCTGTGCCGGCACCTCGTCCACATTGAGCATAATGTCCACCCAGACTTGCCCCAGTGAAATCACGCTGGGCTCGTGAGTGCCGATACCTCGCCTGAGATTCAACATGACAGCCTCCTTCGTCGTAAGTTGCACGAGGACCCCTTCGTCCCTTGCCATCTCTTATACCGAGATTATATGAGAGTTTGCTGGATGCGGAATAGGCAAGCCGGCGTGTTTTATCAGGTAAACGCTACGATTTGCGGCGTAATTCGCCGATGGCGAACCAATGCCGAGCCGCTCGCGAACCGCTGATGGCCCACTCGCAAGTTACGCTCGAACCGCGCGTGAACCGCCGAAGTTCACCCATGATACACGCAAGAGTTGCGGTTGTCGGTATTGGGCTATATATTTGTGAAGTTGTGTGTTCGGCATGTCGGGTGAAACCGGCGGTCGAATGCGCGAAAGACTTGACACATCAAGGTTAAGGGAGTCCATCATGGCAGCTCGTTGCGCAGTGTGCGGCAAGGGACCGCAGACCGGTTTCACCGTTTCCCATTCGCACCGTCGTACCAAGCGTAGCTTCCGCCCGAACCTGCAGTCTGTGCGCACCACGATTGATGGCGAGAACACTCGCCTGCGCGTGTGCGTCAAGTGCCTCAAGGCCGGCAAGGTTCAGCGCGTGGCCGCGTGAATCGCGTACTAACGTGGAGCAAAACCCGTTTGAGCTTCGGCTCAGCGGGTTTTGTTGTTTCTGCGGCCTAAAGGGGCCGTGCGAATAGAATAGGCCAATATGAGCATCACTATGGACACCACTCTCGCTTCGCTGGTCACCAACAAGCGTCGCGTGTCCGCGCTCAAATCGCTGGGAATCGTCACTGTCGGCGACGCCCTGACCTACTATCCCTTCCGCGTCACCGAACCGGTGCCGCTTCGCGCCATCCGCGAGGCCGCACCCGGCCAGCAGATGGCATTTGCCGCCGTGATACGAGACATGCGCGTGGTGCCGATGAACGCTCGCCGCGGCTACCGACTCGAGGCGGCGGTTGACGACGCCGACTTTGCCCGGTCTCGTCGCGTACCCGGCAGCACGGCTCGGCTCACGTTCTTTTCGTATCGTAAATCGTATGTGGATTGGGTCAGCATGCGGCTGCGCGCCGGCACGTCTGTGGTGGTCTCCGGTATGCCCAGCGAATACATGGGTCAGCTGCAATTCACGCACCCCGAAATCCTCACTGTCGCGCCCGGGTCGGCCGGAACAGGAGCGGGGCTTGAGGGTTACGCTCGGGGCGCGGCATCCGGCAATGGCGCGTTTGCGGGAAGTACCGATCCGTATGCCAGTGCGCAGTCCGCGTATCCGCCGGCCGCGGCTGCCCCTTCCGGGGCCGCGCTGAAATACGACGCCGATACCGTGCAAGAGGCGCTTACCCGCGTCTGCCGGCCCCGCCCGGTATATCACGCCAGTTCGCGTATTTCATCCGAACATATTCATGAGACGATTCTGGGATTGCTGTGGATGATGGGGGCCCGCACGTCATCCACGCCTGACGGGCAACTCGCTGGCGCTGGGTCAGTCGACATCGTGGCTCCCACGACCGACACCATCGCCGTCCAAAACGGGGAAGAGAAGTCCGGCACGACCGCCGAATCCGGTGCTGAGGCGCTCTCCCGATCCATCCCAGATGTGCTGCCCGAATCGGTGCGCAAGGCCAAGAACCTCATGCATCGGGCTGAGGCGTTCCTGGCCATTCATGATCCGGCCTCCACGGCCCGGTTCAAGGAAGCCATCGAAACCCTGCGCTATGAGGAGGCTTTCGTTTCGCAGACCTCGCTGCTGAAGGCTCGACAGCACGCGCACAAGTCATCGGCGCATCCTTGCCCGCTGAACGAGGCGCTGGAAACAGCTCGAGCGTCGGTGGGCGAAGCGGCCGCGGAGCCAAGCGCACAACCGGGAGCATCGGAGCGCGGTGCTGCGACCAATCTGCCTGATCTGCCCAATTTGCGTGACCGTTTCATCGCCTCGCTGCCGTTCACACTGACAGCCGGGCAGAGTCAGGTGGTGGACGACATCGCGGCCGATCTTGAACGTGACTGGCCCATGCAACGTCTGTTGCAGGGCGAAGTCGGCTCCGGCAAAACCGTGGTGGCGCTCGCGGCCATGCTGCAGGCGGTCGGCGCCGGCTATCAGGCGGTGCTGGTGGCTCCCACTCAGGTGCTTGCCGAACAGCATTACGAGACCATCAGCAAGATGGTGTCGGGGCTGGCCCTTGCACAGCCGGGTGCCAAGGAGACCGATGCCGCGGCCGACGTTGAGGGCGCGATGGGCGCGTCCAGTGCTTCGACAGTCTCTTCTTCCAAGGTGTCTGCGGAAATTCCCGTCACCCTGCTGACCGGTGGCATGAAGCTTGCTGCGCGACGTAAAGCACTTGCTGCGGCCGCCAGTGGCGAGCCGGGCATTATCGTGGCCACGCACGCGGCATTTTCCAAGACCTTCCAAGCCCCGCACTTGGCCTTGGTGGTAATCGACGAGCAGCACCGGTTCGGTGTGGAACAGCGCGAAAGTCTCAACGCCAAAACCGACGACGGCACCACGCCGCATCTACTGGTGATGACCGCCACGCCCATCCCGCGCACTGCCGCCATGACTTGGTTCGGTGATCTCGATATTTCCTGGCTCACCGAATTGCCCGGCGGCCGCAAACCGATTCGCACCGTGGTGGTCAATGAGGCCGACGCCGCCACCATGGGGCGTATGTTCGCGCACATTCGCGCGCGAGTCGACGCGGGGGAGCGGGCCTATATCGTGTGCCCGCGCATTGATGCGGATGATGAGGAGAACGAAGGCGGTTCCGGCGTTTCGTCAGCAGCCGGTTCTGCCAGCGGACGCGCCGCAGCATCTGGTTCCAGCGCCCGCACAGCTGCGGGCGGCCGTGCGACGCGCGCGGCGGCCGACGCCATCGGCATCGACGATCCCTACGAAACCTTCGACGAGAACGGCGAAACCGTGGCTCGCCCGCCATTGCATGCGGTGGCCGAAATCGCCGACCGGTTGCAGAAACTCCCGCAATTCCAAGGCATTCGGTTTGCGACTCTGACCGGCCGCGACAAGGATGACGTCAAAACCCAGGTCATGGCCGATTTTGTCGGCGGCGAGACTCCGATCCTGGTGTCCACCACGGTGATCGAAGTCGGCGTGGACGTCAAGCAGGCCAGCTGCATCGTCATCTTTGATGCCGACCGATACGGCCTCTCTCAGTTGCATCAGCTGCGCGGCCGCGTGGGACGTGGCGGCACCAACTCGTGGGCGTTCCTTATTTCCCGTGCGGAACCCGGCTCCCCGGCCGAGCAACGGCTCGAAGTGATTCACCACTCGCTCGACGGTGCCGAAATCGCCCAAGCCGACTTGGAATTCCGCGGTGCCGGCGATGTGCTCGGCGACGCCCAATCCGGCGGCAAGTCCAGCCTGAAGCTCCTGCGCGTGGTCAAGGACGCCGACATGATCGCCGACGCCCGCACCCGTGCCGAGCAGCTTCTGGCCGCCGACCCCGAACTGGCAGACGAGGTCCAACTCGCCGGTGCCGTCCTCGACTTCACCCGAGGCAACGAAACCTTCCTGACCTCCAGCTGAGGCTAGGGCTGCGCCCCCCCCCGTAATCGCACGATATTGTATTTTCATCTGGTAAACAGAAGTAAATGCTTGTGCCAGAGACGGATTGCATATGCATGGGTGCTTCGTGGAAGCTGATTCTGTGTTCCGTTGCTGAGTTACGGACGTGCTGGCGATACGCAGCTTTCGCGTTCGACAAGCTGCGTGGGAAAAATGAAGTAATTCTGTTCCACCTTTCCTTCCCGCGCTTCGAGAATCAGGTTGATGCATTGTCTGGCGATGAGGTCGAATGGCTGCCTGATGGTCGTCAGGGATGGACACATGCTTGCCGCAGGATAGACATCGTCGAAACCGATGATCGATAATTGTTCGGGCAGACTGATGCCGTGCTGTCGGGCGGCGCGATAGACGTTGATCGCGACGAGATCGTTGAACGCGAAGATGGCGGTCGGTCGGTCCTGCTCCCTCATTTCCAGGAGATTGCATGCCGCCTTGTATGCCTTGTCGGATACGTAGTCGCCGACCTTGATGAGATGCGGATCCGCGCTGATGCCGCTTTTCTGCAGCGTCGCCATGTATCCGCTCAGCCGCGCTTGTGAGGATTGTGAATTAGTAGGGCCAGTGATGACGGCGATTCGTCGATGCCCCAATGATATGAGATATTGTGTGGCGATCATTCCCCCGGTCCAGTTATCAATGCCTACCCCCGGCTCTTCTCTTTTCGTATGCGACGCTGCAAAAAGCGTTACATATAGAGTAGAGAAATTTTCGCTACTCTAGAACAGCTTTTCTATCGGCGTG